>FWPU01005226.1_pt1 | contig 28652 bp, 29 predicted proteins | sample 2228361 | NCBI WGS metagenome assembly FWPU01 (sample SAMEA103939777, study PRJEB20133) | metagenome
CAGCCCCGATGCATCGGGGCTTTGTGAAAGTAGCCCACGATTTCCATCGTGGGACAAAAGGGAGCGAAACAGGTTTTGTTAGGCATTCTTAACCTTCCCCCACCCCTCAAATCCTGCTATAATACCGCGTAGAAGATCAGGAGGTCACGTCATGCGTCTTTCCCGCGAACAGGTTGAACACGTCGCGCTGTTGGCGCGTCTCGAATTGAGCGAAGAAGAAAAGGAACGCTACACGCACGAACTCAACCAGATTTTGGAGCACTTCGAGGCGCTGCAAAAACTGGACACCGAAAACGTCCCGCCGACCTCGCACGCGATTCCGATGACGAACGTGCTGCGCGAGGATGAAGTGCGCCCGTCGCTGCCGCGTGAGGAAGTGCTGCAAAACGCGCCCGACCCGGCGGAGGGCTGTTTCCGCGTGCCGCGTGTGGTGGAGGAAGGATAATGAAACTGAACGAACTGACGGCTCACGAACTTCACGACTTGCTGGTCAAAAAAGAAATCTCTTGCCGCGAACTGACGGAGGCGGTGTTCGCTCGCGTGGACGCGGTGGAGGAGCAGGTCAAGTCTTACCTCACGCTGACCCGCGAACTGGCGATGCAGCAGGCGGCGGCGGTGGACGAGAAAATCGCGCGCGGGGAAAGCATCGGTGCCTTGGAAGGCATTCCCGTCGCGCTCAAGGACGTGCTCTGCACGCGGGGCGTGAAAACGACCTGCGCGTCGAAGATTCTCCACAACTTCGTGCCGCCGTATGATGCCACTGTCGTGCGCAAACTGCGCGCGGCAGGAGCAATCTTTGTCGGCAAGACAAACATGGACGAGTTTGCGATGGGGTCATCCACCGAGAACTCCGCCTTCTTCCCGACGCGCAACCCGTGGGACCTAACGACGGTGCCGGGCGGCTCCTCGGGCGGCAGCGCGGCGGCGGTGGCGGCGGATGAATGTATTGTGGCGCTCGGCTCTGACACCGGCGGTTCGATTCGTCAACCCGCGTCGTTCTGCGGCATCGTCGGACTGAAACCAACTTACGGGCGCGTGTCACGCTACGGTCTCATCGCGTTCGCCTCCTCGCTCGACCAAATTGGTCCGATGACTAAAGACGTGACCGACTGTGCTTGGCTGCTGAACGCGATTGCGGGACACGACCCGCAGGATTCGACCTCGCTGCCGCAGCCGTTGCCTGATTACATGAAATCCCTTTTGCCTGACGTGAAAGGTGTGCGCATCGGCGTGCCGAAAGAATACTTCGCGCAGGGCGTTGAACCCGCCATCGCTGACGCCGTGCGCGCCGCGATTGACAAACTCTGCGCGTTGGGCGCGACGGCGGAAGAGACCTCGACGCCTTACGCGGAATACGGCTTGCCGACCTACTACATCATCGCCCCGTCCGAGGCGTCGTCGAACCTTGCGCGTTACGACGGCGTGCAGTATGGTTATCGCGCCGCAGATGAATCGGACGTCATTACCATGTTGAGAAAAACCCGCGCGGAAGGTTTCGGACACGAGGTCAAGCACCGCATTATGATTGGCACTTACACGCTGTCATCGGGCTACTACGATGCCTACTATCTCAAAGCCTCCAAAGTGCGCACGCTCATCAAACTGGACTTTGACCGCGCCTTTGAAAAATACGACGTGCTCATCACGCCGACCTCGCCCACCGTCGCGTTCAAGTTGGGTGAGCGCACCGATGACCCACTGGCGATGAAGTTGGCGGACGTATGCACTATCCCCGTGAACATGGCAGGTTTGCCCGGCATCTCCATCCCGTGCGGTTTCGACAAAGGTTTGCCCATCGGCTTACAAATCATCGGCAAGGCGCTGGACGAAGCCACGCTGCTGCGTGTCGCTTACACTTACGAGCAGGCGACGGAGTGGCACAAGCAGAAGCCGAAACTGTGAAAGGGGTGATTGATATGGTAGCCGTTCGGATTCGTCGAAAATCGGAAGAGGCGTTGTTTGAACTGACAAAACTTGGTCCTGTGCGCTGCCTACGCGATGACATCTTCTTGCTTACACAGAGGCAGTTCGAGGCGCTGAAGGGAATGAAGTTCCGCTACGAGGATGTGACTCCTGAAGAGGTAGAGGAGAAGATGAAAGGAGTCGTCCTTTTGTAGCAACTAACGGTAGAGGTTGTAGCAATGGCTATCGCGCGGCGCTATGAGATTTACCTGCCCTTGACCTACAATGATGGACGCGCTATTGAGCGGCGCAAGTTTAAGCAGACACGGACAGAACTGCTGGCGCGGTTTGGAGGGCTGACTCGTATGCCATTAGAAATGGCTACAGCCTTGATGGGCGAATGGATGGCTGGCAAGCAACTGTATGAAGACCGCATCGCAACTTACGTCATCTATTCACTCGACATCAACGCCGCTGACGCCTTCATGCGTCCTTACAAGGAGAAACTGAAGCGCCGCTTTCGGCAACTGGAGATTCTGTTGGTCGCGCAGTTGGTGGAGTTGTTCTGACGAAAGGAAGATGTGTCTTGACCGAATTCGAGCCAGTCATCGGCATGGAACTCCATGCGGAGTTGTCGACGAAGTCCAAGATTTTCTGCGGCTGTTCGGCGGAGCCGCTGGCGGAGCCGAACACGCAGGTCTGTCCCGTGTGCTTGGGATTCCCCGGCGTGCTGCCCGTGTTGAACAAGCAGGTCGTTGAGTTTGCGCTGCGGGCGGCGGTGGCGATGAACTGCGAAATTACGACGCCCAACGTTTTTGAGCGGAAGAACTATTTTTATCCCGACCTGCCGAAGGCTTATCAAATCACGCAGCGGATGTTGCCCATCGGACATCGGGGTTGGGTCGAAATTGAGGTGAACGGCGAGACGAAGCGCGTCGGCTTGCAGGACGTCCACATGGAGGAGGACACGGGCAAATCGTTTCACGGCGAAGCGGCGGGCGGGCTGGACGTGAGTTTGATTGACTTCAACCGCTCGGGCGTGCCGCTGTTGGAAATCATCAGCCAGCCCGACCTGCGCTCCGTTGAAGAAGCCGAAGCCTACATGAATACGATGCGGCAAGTCCTGTTGTATCTCGACATCTCGGAATGTCGCATGGAAGCGGGGCAACTTCGTTTTGAAGCAAGCGTGTCGCTGCGTCCGAAGGGTCAAGAGAAATTCGGCACGCGGGTCGAAATCAAAAACTTGAACTCTTTCCGCGCCGTGACGGAATCGCTCAAAGCGGAAATTAAGCGGCAAACGGAAATCCTGAGCAAAGGCGAAGAGGTCGTGCAGCAGACGATGCTCTGGAACGAGGCGCGCGGCATCACGGAGCCGATGCGCTCCAAAGAGTACGCGCACGATTACCGCTACTTTCCCGAACCCGATCTCGTGCCGCTGGTGATTGACGCGGCGTGGATTGAGCGCGTGAAGGCGGCGCTGCCCGAACTGCCGCGCGCGCGGCGGCAGCGATTTGTTGAACAACACGGCTTGCCCGAATACGATGCCCGCGTGCTCACGGCGTCGAAGGCGACGGCTGATTTCTTTGAAGCCTGCGTGAAAGACTACGACAACCCAAAGGCGGTGAGCAACTGGATGATGGGCGATTTCGCCGCGCTGCTCAATGAAACAGGACAGGACATCGCCGAGTCGAGGGTCACGCCGTCGCGCCTCGTCGAGATGCTGCGACTCATTGACGCGGGCACGATTACGGGACGCATGGCGAAGGAAATTTTTGAGGAGATGTTCCGCACGGGGCGCGCAGCCGCCGATGTCGCGCAGGAAAAAGGTGGCGCGATTTCTGACGAGGCGGAGTTGTTATCAGTCATTAATCGAGTGATTGCCAACAACCCCAAAGCCGTCGAAGACATCCGCGCAGGCAAAGAGAAAGTGTACGGCTTCCTGTCGGGTCAGGTGATGAAAGAGACGAAAGGGCGCGCCAACCCGCAAGTCGTCAACCGGCTGCTGAGAGAGAAACTGCAACAATAAACGGCATGGTCAATGGTTAATGGTTGATGGTTGATGAGGCGTTCGACCATTGACCATTGACCATTAACCATTAACCATCAGCCATGACATGGATTGACATTATCATCATCCTCATCTTCATCGGCGTTCTCTTTCTGGAAATGGTGCGCGGCTTTTTTCCCGCGCTGCTGTGGTTCATCATCGAGTACGTCGTGATGCTCATCGCCGATCACTCTTATGCGGGGTTAGCCAAGTCATTCCAGTTTTTTCAGGGCACAACGAATGACGGGTTCTGGCATGGCTTCATTTTTATCGCTCTCAGCGCATTGGGGTTGTGGCTCAGTCACTATCTGGCAACGCTGGCAGACGTTGACCTCGGCGGATTCGAGCAAGCCGTAGGCATAATTGTCGGTCTGGGCACGGCGATTATTATTGCGCACACTTTCGTCCATACGCTGGACATCGGCTCCGTCAACGGACCGACACATCAAGCCATCGTGCGTTCTTCCATTGCCAATGAAATGCTCAACTTCCCAACGATCAACCACTGGGTCGGACGGCTCCTGCAATGGAGCCACACGGCGGAGTACTAAAGTCGCGGAATCATTGACCGATTGACCATGAAAGTCGCTTTGCTGGGCTTGGACACGTCTGAACTCCGCGCGTTCGCGCAATCGCTGGGCGAGCCGGCGTATCGTGGCAACCAAATCGCGGAGTGGATTTACCAGCGCCACGCGCGTTCGTTTGAGGAGATGACCAACCTCCCCAAAGCCTTGCGCGCGCAGTTGAACGAAGTCGCCGACATCGGACGTTCCGAGATTGTGCGCAAGCAGCGCAGTCGAGATGGAACGGTGAAACTTCTCCTGAAGCTCCGCGACGGCGAGACGGTTGAAACCGTCGGCTTGCCCTACGAAGCCTGTCCTGAGCGAAGTCGAAGGAACCGCCTCTCCTGCTGCATCTCCTCGCAGGTCGGCTGCCCGATGCGTTGTGATTTCTGCGCCACCGGCTTGAGTGGCTACACGCGCAACCTGACCGCTGGTGAGATTGTCGAGCAGGTCATCACCATCAACGAAGTCCTTTCCTCACACATCAATCACGTCGTCTTCATGGGCATGGGCGAACCGCTGTTGAACGTGGATAACGTGCTCAAGGCAGTGCGGTTGCTGAACAAAGAAGTCGGTATTGCTATGCGGCAACTGACGATTTCGACGGTTGGACTCGTGCCGGGCATCCGGCGTCTTGCGGAAGAGAAACTACAACTCACCCTCGCCGTCAGCCTGCACGCGCCGACGGACGAACTGCGGGCGCGGTTGATTCCAACGGGGCGCAAATGGAGCGTGCAGGACATCATTGCCGCGTGCCGCGAATACGTCGAAAAAACCGGGCGGCGCGTGACGCTTGAATACGTGCTGCTATCGGGCGTCAACGACAACCCCGCTGAAGCGCGCGCGTTGGCGCGAATTCTTCGCGGGCTGAATTGCCACGTCAACTTGATACCGTTCAACCCCGTCGCGGAGTTGGGCTATCACGCCCCGACGCCCGAGCGCGTCCGCGCCTTCCGCGAAATTCTGGAGCGGGCGAGAATTACCGTGACGCAGCGCGTCCAACGCGGCGCAGACATTGACGCCGCGTGCGGACAGTTGCGGAGGAAGGAACTCACCTCGGTCAAGGAGTCAATGAGTTTATAGGGAAACGAGTTCATGAGTTCATGAACCCATGAACCTCATGAACCCAAGAGGATGGGGTGGGTAATCGGACTCGAACCGACGACCTCCAGGGCCACAACCTGGCGCTCTAACCGACTGAGCTATACCCACCACACAGCATTTAGTATAGCAGAGGAACTGGCGGTTGACAACCTGAATTTGCTTGCAGGGCACGTCCAATATTCAGATGAGAAGGGGAGGCTACAGTGTATTTGATGTACGTAGATGAGTCGGGCGATCCGGGGGCATGGCAGCCGGTGAATCCTCCAAGCCCACACTACATTCTGTCAGGACTGATTCTTCCCGCGGCTCAGTGGCAGGCGTGTTTTCAGCAATACTTGCAGTTTCGCCGCCAATTGCGCTCGCAGTTTGGTTTGCCCCTCCGGACGGAGATTCACGCGGCAGAACTTATACGTGCCAGCGGCAATCTGACCTATCAGCGTATTCGTAAGCGCGACCGCATGGCGCTCTTTGAGATGTGTATGCAGTCGTTTCCAACCATCTTTGCTTCTGGACACGTCGTCAACGTATTCGTCAATAAACAGGCGCGCTATGGTCAACCCAATGCTCTCCACAACGTTCACAGGTATTTCGACCATCTGCGTCCCATCTTGCTGCGACAGGCTGCGCCCAATGACCCTGATGGCATTGTGCGGCTGTAAAAAAAGCCCGCTTTGCAGCGGGCGCTTCGTGCGGCAGGAACTATCCAAAGGGGATAGCCCCGTCGCACACTTCAAAGTATACCAGATGCTAACGAGATTGACAACCAGTTCGTGTCCTGTGTGGCGACGCTTCTGGATGATCGTTACAATGACAATCGCAATTGCGAAAGCAATCATCGCGGCTGAGTCGCCGAAGGTTCACGACATCCTTCTCACCCGCCGCACCGCGCAGACGTTGAACGTGAAGGTGGGCGACGTGCTGGAGTTGTCCGCTCGCCCCTCAATGGAAGGCGCGCAGAAGTTTCGCGTCGTCGGCATTTATCAGCCTCCCCCCGATCCTGCTTCCGTCGGACGGAAAGACCTGCGCATGACGATGCGCCTGCCCGATTTGGAGCGCATGACGGACATTGAAGACCGGGTGGACGCTATCATCGTCAAACTCAAAAACCCTGCTGAACGCGAATCGGTGAAGAAGCAACTGCGCGCCCTCGGGTTTGGATTTGACGTTTATACGGTAGATGAGTTGGCGCGGCGGTCGTCGACGCCGTGGCAAGTCGTGTCGCAGTTCCACAAAGCCATCGGGATATTGACGCTGGTGGCGGGAACGGTTTTTCTGATGGCGTTGATGACGCTGCGCGTGGAGCAGCGGCGACAGGAACTCGGCATGTTGCGACTCATCGGCGTCTCGCGGGCGAGCGTCTTCAAGACGGTGCTCGCCGAAACGTTTCTCGTCGCGGCGGGCGGCAGTCTCGGCGGCGTCGGCGGTGGCTACCTCGCTGCGGGGCTCATCAATTCTTACTATCAACGCAAATACGACACCGACCTCATCTTCTCGGAAGTCACGCGCTCCGTCGTCATTACAACGCTGCTGCTGGCGATTTGCATGGGGCTCCTTGCCGGCGCGCTGACCGCGTGGCGCATTGCGCGAGGACGGATGATGAGGCTGGTGGGGAGATAAGGGTTCATGAGTTCATGGAGTTCATGGCAGTAATGACGTGAACCCATGAATCCCATGAACCCCATGAACTTCCAAACGGAAAGTGCTGGCTTTAGCGGCAAAGAATCTTTGGAGCAACAAGAGCCGCACGCTCCTGTGCGTGTTGGGGGTTGCCGTGACGGGCGGGCTTCTGTTCGATATGTCGCTGCTGGCGAACGGGTTGCAAGCCAGCCTCCTCAGCATCCTGAACGAGATGGGCTACGACATTCGCCTCGCGCCGAAGGGAACGCTGCCGTTTGAGACGGAGGCGACCATTCCTAACGCGCACCGCATCATGGAGGAGGTGGCGCGACATCCCAAGGTGAAGTTCACGGCGGCGCTGTTCGGCGCGACGCTTTACTTGCAGAAACATCCGTCCGCCAAGCCGTTTGCCGTTTACGCTTTAGCCATGGACAAAAACGCGGAGCGGGAGTTTCGTCACGTCGAAGGAAAAGGACTGAGCGCCGGCGACCCGCATTACGCCAATGGACGATTCGACGGAGCGTGGACGGGTGAGCTCATTATCAATCGCCGCCTGGCAGAGCGAGAGAAACTCCGCCTCGGCGACACAGTGATTCTCTCACCGTTCTATAACGCGCAGTTACGGGCGATGCAGAACCCGCGCTCCTACACCGTGCGCGGCATCGCGGACTTCCGCTTCGATTTACGCCAGCAGTATACGGTCGCGCTGCACGTCAGCGAGGCGCAGGACATGAAGGGCAAAGCGAACGAGGACGGCGTTTCACTGATTCTCGTGGAACTCAAATCCACTGATGACATCAAGGAAGTGCTGCGCTGGCTTCGCAAGCGGTTTCCGCTGGTGGAGGTCTTCAGCATCGAAGAGTTCATCAAGCAGTTGAGCGCGAATCTGTTTTACTTTCGGCAGTTTTCGCTCATCCTCAGCAGCGTCAGCCTCGCCGTCGCGTTTCTGCTGGTGTTGAGCCTCGTCACTGTCTCGTTCAACGAGCGCGTCGGCGAAATCGCCGTGTTGCGCACCCTCGGCTTCCGCGCCCGCCGCGTGGCGCTGATGGTGCTGTGGGAAGGCTGTCTGCTCACGCTCATCAGCGCGCCGTTCGCCCTCCTTGTCGGCTGGTTTTCGGCGATACCGTTGGACAACATTCTCCGCAACGCGCCGAGTCTGCCACAGGACTTACACTTCTTCGTCGTCACGCCCGAAGCCATCGTGCGCACGCTTGTCCTGCTCCTCGTCACGGGGGGCGTCGCCGCCGCCTATCCTGCGTTCTTAGCCGCAAGGCTGCACATCGCCAACACGATGCGAAGGGAGATTGTGTAGCCTATCGTCCCACACCGAGCGCGTCCGCCACGCGGTTGACGTAGTTGAACCACGATGCGATGAGAGTGATTTGCAGGATGGCGGTGTCGTCGAAGCCAACGCGGCGCAGGCGGTCGTGATGCTGCGGGGTGATGGCAGTCGCGTCCTTCGTCAGTTGCACGACGTAATCGAGCATCACTCGGTCCTGCTCGCTGAGAGGCGCGGTGGTGTAGTCCTCCTGAATCGCCTTGACCAACTCCTCGTCCAACGTCACCCGACGCAGAAACTCTGCGTGCGACTCGATTCAATAGACGCAGCGGTTGGTGACGGAGACCATCGTGGCAATCATCTCGTGCTGCGCCCGCGTCAGCGGCAAGTCCGGCGACATCAACACGCCGAACGTGGCAAACGCATGATACAACGCATCAGGAATCAAACTGTGCGACGCCACAATCCCCGCCGCGCCTGCGGGCGTCGGATGCACGGGGGCCGCATATTCGACGGGATACAACTCGCGTTGCGCCATCACTGCCCTGCGGACGCGCTCATCTTCCTCGACGGACACCGTCTTAATCCACGTCATCCTCGTCACCTCAGATTGCATGGTGGTTCATCGTCTGCCATTATATCATCTGCCTTGGTGTCCGTCAAAAACATCTTTTCAACCCGTCAATCCTACCTTGACGGAACACTACATCTTCGATTTGGCGGTGCTGCTTGCGAAAGCATCACCTCGCGATGGACTTAAGCAATGCCTCTCGCGTCCACGACAGCACCGGCGGAATGCCCTGTAATTGCACGAAGAAATCCTCCAACACGCCCTGCGAAGGTCTGTCCAGTCGCAGACTCCAGACGTCGCCCCGAGAAGAATCGGCGCGGGTGATGACGAACTGGTGTGTCTGGGCGATGCTGTCTTTTTCTTCGACCTTCTTGCCGGTGGGGTCGTAAACCGCCGCCTTCACGCGCTCGGCGTCGTTGCCGCCGGAGACTTTGATGCCGAACTCGCTCACGCCCGGCGGGACGTAGAAGAAGTATTCGCCGGTGGCGGCTAAGAAGTGAAAGATGCCTCTCTCGGAATAGAGGCAGACGCGGTGTGTCGTGGAACTGACCTGCGCCGTGCTGCCGCCCGGCTCGCAGAGGATGCGATATGCGCCGGCTTCTTCGGCGGTGAAATCGTAGGACGTTTCCCGTTCGCCTGTCGCGTTCGGGAGCGCGATTGCTTTCCCCGAAGGCGAGAGGACGCGAACGGGCGTCGGCTGAATCGCCCCTTGTCCGACAGGTTGCAGGCGAACGGTGAACGTCGCTTTCTGACCGGCTTCCGCCCAAAGTAGAAACTCAGCGTGTCCCCTCTGCCGCGCCGGGCAGGGGCGGAATGAATCGGGTTTCGCGTCAGGGAAAAGCGGCTGATAGCGGACGCCTTTCACGTCGAACTTCTTGATGTCCTTCAACGCCTGCGACGGGAACCACGTATCAATTGTCTTCTGGTCGAGTTTGTGGATGGTGCGTTGCCCGTCGCGTTCAACCGTCAGCGTTCCCGTCACGCCGACGAGTTTCAAACCGCCGCTGAAATCTTGATACGCCAGCGGCATCCGATTCACGGGGTCTTTGACCGTGCAGTCCACGAACTCCATTCCGCCGATGTTTTCCATGTTGCCGGAACCGCTCGCAATCATTATCGGCGACAGCGCGGGTTGGTTCGCGGCGACGTTGACAATCTCGCATTTGACAAACCGCACTTTGCAGCCGTTGGCGGGTTTCTGGCTGATGATTACGCCCGCCATCTGGCTGCCTTCAAACTTGCAGTTCACGAACTCTATCGAGCCTTTGACCGCCTGCGCTTCACTGTTGCCCGTCGTGAAACTCACAGCGCGACGGCATCCCCGCGATATGCAATTCTCCAAGCGAATCGAAATTGGCGCGGATGCCGCCGTCAGGTTGGGCAGGTAGAAATCGTAGGCGTCGCCCTGATTGTTTTCGGACACGCAGTGGCGCATAACGCAGTTGACTAGTTTCTCGCTCGCATCGTTCGGCTCAAAATCAATGCCTGCCATCGGCGCAGTCCCGCCAGTGTCCTTCATCACGACGTTCTCCATCAGCAGGTTCTCCGCGCTAATGACGCTGACGCCCTGACGGTAGTTGTTGACGCACACCACGTCTTTGATGTGGACGTTCGTATTCGTGACGCCCTTCTGCGCCACGCCCAAATAAATCCCATCCCCGCCGCTGTCCGCCAGCGTCAATCCGTAAACGCGCACGTTGGACGAACTGCGAAGGCTGAGGACGTGCCGCCACTCCGCCTTTTGGTAGTCCTTGCCGGCGTAGTCCTCCTTCCACATCTTCAGCGTCGCGCCGTAGCCGGTCAGAGTCACGTTTTTCTTCATCCATGCCGTGAACAGGCAATCGCCCGTCCCTTTGAACGCGCCGCGCTTCGCCTGCACCACGACGCCTTTTTCAAAGACAATCTCCTGGTCGCTCGCCAACTGAATTTTGTCCACAATCCACGGCTTGCCCAAGTTTTCGACGACGACCTTCGGCGCGCCGGAATTGATGGCGGATTGCAGCGCGTTCGTGGCGTCCTCCGCATTGAACCCCCACCACGACGCCTTGGCTTCTTTCCGTTTGCCCGATTTCACTTCCTCAATGGCTTGGGTGTTCACAGGAGTTTGCTGGACGTGGCTGGGCAGCGTGCCCAATGCGAATGACACAGGGAACGTAATGATGAGGAGAGTGGCGAGGTTGTTCACTTTCTATTCCTTTCGAGAACGTCAGGCGGAGTGCCGTCGGGACGCCACTCCGCTGCCCTGCGTGGCTGACTACGAACGTTTGTCGTCAGGCACGGAACGAAGTGGAGTGCCGTTAGGACGCCACTCCGCTGCCCTGCGTGGCTGACTACGAACATTCTTGGGAGAGGCTCTAAGCACAAAACCGCACAGGCTCTTATCCATCATCCCTCTTTGTGTTCACGTATGCAGTTTGCGATTCTGTTTTCCTTTGGGACAGGTGAATTCCCCGCAAAGTGCCTACCTGCCCGGCGGGTCCAGTGCCTTCATTGGAAACAACGCGGAGGGCACATGATTGTCCGCCATGATTTTGGCGATGCGTTCAACGATGTCGGGGTGTTGAGCGGCGACGTTGTTCTTCTCGCTCACGTCTCGCGCGAGGTTGTAAAGTTCAATCGGCGATGGTCCTCTGTTCAAGTTTGTGCGGATGCCCTTCCAATCCCCCCAACGCACCGCCTGCTGACCGCCGTAGCCGGGAAACTCCCAGTAAAGGAACTCATGCTTTTTTTGATTCCCTTTGCCGAGCAACGTCGGTAGAAAACTGATGCCGTCGGTGTCCTTCGGCACATTTGCATCCGCGAGTTCGCACAGCGTCGGCAGCACGTCCCAGAACGCCAAAGGCAAATCGCTCGTCGTGCCCGGCTGGATTTTGCCCGTCCACCGGGCAATGAACGGCACACGAATTCCGCCTTCATAGAGGCTGCCTTTTAACCCGCGCAACACGCCAGCAGACTCAAAGAACGCGGAGTCCGAACCGCCCACGCCGTCGTGCGTCGGTCCGTTGTCGCTGGAAAACATGATGAGGGTTTTGTCGTCCAACCCCAATTGCTTGATGAGTTCCACGATGCGCCCGACACTGCGGTCCATGCGCGTGACCATTGCCGCGTAAGCGGCGCGGGGATGCGAGTGCGGCTGATAACCTTTGCCGCCGGTGTAAGGCGGGTCGTCCCATTTTCCGACGTATTCCTTCAGCGAGTCTTCGGGCACTTGCAGCGCGAGGTGCGGAATCGTGAACGGCACATAGAGGAAAAACGGACGGTCTCTGTTGTCGCGGATGAACTTCACCGCCTCCGCTTCCATCAGGTCGTGCGAATACTGTTTGCCCGTGCGCCCGCCGTCGTTGCCTTCGAGCGTGATGCGTCGATTGTTGCGCCACAGATAGGTGGGGTAGTGGTTGTGCGCGTGACGCTGGCAGTTGTAGCCGAAGAATAAATCAAAGCCCTGCTTGTTTGGGTCGCCTTCCGAGCCGGGCGGACCCAATCCCCACTTGCCAATCGCTGCCGTGACGTAGCCCCTCGCTTTGAGCAACTCCGCAATTGTGACGGCGGAATCAGGAATGGGACGCTGTCCCTCCGGTTGCACCTCGCTGTTGTTGCGAATGTGGGCGTGACCGGGATGCTTGCCCGTCATCAGGCAGCACCGCGACGGCGCACAGACGGCGTTGCCCGAATAGAACTGCGTGAAGCGCATCCCCTCGGCGGCCAAGCGGTCAATGTTTGGAGTGCGAATCTTCTTCTGTCCGTAGCAGCCCAATTCCGCGTAGCCGAGATCGTCGGCGAGAATGAAGATGACGTTCGGCGGACGGCTTGCCTGCGACGTCTGGGCGATGGCGCACGGAGCAACTAACAGGGATAGCAGAACGATGCTCACGAATCTCAACATGGGTGATTCCTCCTCCGAAAATCGTCGTCGTCCTCGTCCTCAGCGGTTTCCGAAAAGGACGATAAACGACCGAGTTCGATTTCGGTTCCTGCGACCAATTTCGACAACACCTGCTGTTTTTCCTCCCATATATGATATACTATGGAGTCACAGAACGGGGGGAGACACACCATGAACGCAACGCTGACGATGGTTTGGCTCGTTGTCAATCTGACGCTCACGGGAACGGAACAACAACCGATGAAAGCCGAACTGATTGAAGTCCAAAAAATCTGGGACCGCGCGCCGCACAACGCGTTCACCGATTTGATTCGATTTAACGACCGCTGGTTTTGCGTGTTCCGCGAGGGGAAGGGGCACGTTTCGCCGGACGGCGCGCTGCGGGTGATTGCCTCATCTGATGGGAAGACATGGACTTCGGCGGCGCTGATGACCTCACCGACGGGTGATTTGCGCGACGCAAAAATCACCGTCACACCCGACAACCGCCTGATGCTGAGTGGCGCAGCCGCGCTGCACCCGCCCTCGGAGGTCAAGCATCAATCGCTGGTCTGGTTTTCGTCGGACGGCGAGAAGTGGTCTGAGCCGTTCAAGGTCGGCGACCCGGATTTCTGGCTGTGGCGTGTGACGTGGCACAAAGGCACGGCTTACGGGATCGGTTACGGCACGGCGCAGAAAAAGTTCATCCGACTCTACACCAGCCGCGACGGGGTCAAGTTCGACACATTGGTTGACAACCTCTTCGACAAAGGTTATCCGAATGAGACCTCCATGATTTTTCTTCCAGACGACACCTGTGTTTGTCTCCTGCGGCGAGATGCTGAAATCGCCACCGCGCAGTTGGGCATCGCCAAACCGCCTTACAAGGAGTGGACGTGGAAAGACCTCGGCGTGCGCATCGGCGGTCCGCACATTCTGCGTTTGCCTGATGGTCGCATCGTCGCTGCCGTGCGACTTTACGATGGCGGCGTGCGCACTTCGTTGATGTGGCTCGACCCCGAAGCGGGCACGCTGACGGAGTTTCTCAAACTTCCCTCCGGCGGCGACACCAGTTATGCCGGTCTCGTCTGGCATGATGGACTGCTGTGGGTGAGTTACTACTCCTCGCACGAAGGCAAGACCAGCGTGTATCTGGCGAAGGTGAAACTGCCGCTGTCAGGACGATGAAGGGAGTCTCTCATGCGACGTTGACGCATCACGGCGTATGAAAACGTGACGCAGGCAATCTTGCCTGCAGACAGGATTGTCTGCGTCACGTTTTCGGAGGAGACGACATGACCCGACGCGATTTTTTGTGCAGCGTGAGCAGTGTCCCCGTCCTCACCAGCCTGACGAGCGAGATGGAACGAGGAGCCGCGCAGGGCACGCATCGTTTGGATTCGGACAAACACTTGTTCCTTGACGACTTTCTCATCGCGGAGAAAACGAATGTCACGCTCACGGTCAACCCGCCGCAGCGCAGGGAGTTGGTCATCGTTGCCGACAAGCTGTGGGAGCGCAACGGCATCACGAGTTACTGCAACGTCTTCTATGACGAGAACAAGAGTTACGCGGTTGCTTCCACCGCTTTTAACCCCACCCCCCTCCCCTCCCCGCACGCGGGGAGGGGTGAGAACCCCTTCTTGTGTGCTCAACTGCGTAACTCTTGTTCTGATTCGAGGGAATTCCTTATGCGTCGTTGACATACCACGATGCATGAAAATGTCATTGCAAGCGTAGCGAAGCAATCCCCAACGGAGGGGATTGCTTCGCTACGCTCGCAATGACATTCAGTTTCGGGGGAGGGTGGAATGTTACTGATGCTGATGAGCGTTCTTATGACTTCCGTTGTGCCGAACGAATCGCCGCAACTCAAAGTGGTCGGCGACTGGCAGATTCAGGTTTCGCCCGGCGTCGTCACGATAGGAGGCGAGCGGGTCGCGCTGCTCCAACCCGTCACGCTGACCGTTGCGCCGGCGACGCTCGTTCGCGTGCGCGACGAACGCTACGACAACCTGCCACTTTTCAACGACAAAGCCGCGCCGTGGATGAGGGGCGTTAAGTTGAAGCAATTGGTGACGTTTGAGACAACGGCTCCGGACCTGCTCGTGCCCGAAAGTTTCGCGTTGAAGTCCGCGCCGGGCGACGCGCCGAAGTTCAAGGCGGGCACGGACTACGCGCTCGAAGCGCGGTGGGCGACGCTGGGCAGACTGCCGAACGGCATCGCGGAAAATCAGCCGGTTTGGGCGGATTACGAGTTGGGGCGGAGTCGCATTGACGCCGTTGTGATCAACCGCAAAGGCGAGGTGTCACTGCGACAGGGCACGCCGCACAACGCCACGCCGCTGTCGCCGCAACTCGCGCCAGATGAGGTGACGCTTGCCAACGTCTGGATTCCCGGTCGCCTGACTAAACTCACGGACGAACACCTTTACCCCATCATTGAACCGAAATATCGCCGACAGGATGTCGGCGCTACGTCCGCCGCCGAATTGCTGCCGAAAACGTGGGCGAAACTTCACAACGGACAGCCGCTTCACATATTGGCGTGGGGCGACAGCGTGACCGCTGGCGGGCAGGCGAGCGACGAAGCGCACCGCTACCAGAACCGCTTTGTGACACTGCTCAAACAGCGTTTCCCCAAAGCAAGTATTCGACTGACAACGGTGGGCTGGGGCGGGCGCAACAGCGACAGTTTCCTCAAGGAACCGCCGGGCGCTGAGTTCAACTTCGAGCGCGCCGTCCTCGCGCCACGCCCCGACCTCATCGTGATGGAGTTCGTCAACGACGCTTACATGACGCCGGAGATGGTGGAGCAGAAATACTCCTACCTGCTGAAGCGGTTTCAGGAAATCGGCGCGGAGTGGATCATCCTCACACCGCACTACGTTCGCCCCGACTGGATGGGCGTCAACACCGTGCGCGTCGAGAGTGACCCGCGCCCCTACGTCGCAGGCTTGCGCCAGTTCGCCGCCAAACACCGCGTCGCGCTCGCCGATGCGTCGCTGCGCTGGGGACATCTGTTGAAGGAAGGTATTCCCTATGTCACGCTGTTGAGCAACAGCATCAACCATCCCGACGACCGAGGGCACGAGTTGTTCGCGCAAGCGTTGATGGAATTGTTTGGTTCGTGACTCATCCAGTCCGCCTGAGCGGACTTGGGGGCGTTGTTGCCGTGATTTCAATCGCCGAGGATAAAAACTCGAACTCGAACTCGGTCATTTAGTAAGCGAGACGGTCTGAACGTCCGAGTTGGATGACAGGTTCGAGTTCGATTGTTTTCGGAGGGAATCATTCATGCGTCGTTGACGCACCACGCCGCATGAAAATCGCGGACCGGGAAGGTGAGGCTCCCGCCGAATCCCGACTCGTCGGGACTCCGCAGGAGCGTCGCCCTCCCGCGTGAGCGATTATTTTCGGAGGGGCATCAATGAAAGTCGCAGCCATCTTCGGCGAAAAACAGGGCGGTCTCGTCGACAAGCCCGACCCGAAGCCGCACGGCGACGTGGTGGTTGTGAAGGTTCGCGTCGTTCCGATGTGCACGGAATACAAGGCTTTCGCGGTGGGGCATCGCACGGAATCACTCGGACACGAAGCCGCCGGTGAGGTCGTCGAAATTGCGCAGCCATGTCGCGTGAAAGTCGGCGACCGTGTAGTGGTGATGCCGCAGTATCCGTGCGGCAAATGCCCGCTGTGCGTGAGCGGGGATTTTATTTATTGTCAGAACAATCTGAGCGTTTTGCAGTCAACAAATAATGTGGCAGGCACGGCGACTTACGCGCAGTTCCTGCTCAAACAGGACTGGCTGCTGTTGCCGATTCCTGATGACCTTTCTTACGAACACGCGAGCATGGCGTGTTGCGGGCTGGGACCGACGTTCGGCGCGATGCAGCGGATGAACGTGGACGCTTTCGACACGGTGCTGATAACGGGCATGGGACCCGTCGGATTGGGCGGCATCATCAACGCCGTCTATCGCGGAGCGCGGGTGATTGCGGTGGAGTCGCATCCGTATCGCACCAACCTTGCGAAAGAGTTAGGCGCAATGGCGGTGATTGACCCAAATGACGCGGAGGCGTTGGCGAAGATTCGTGACCTGACCAACGGCGTTGGCGTGGACAAGGCGATTGACTGTTCGGGCGCAGCGGCGGCGCGACGGTTGTTGATTGATGCGGCGCGGCGTCGCGGGCAAGTCGCGCTCGTTGGCGAAGGCGGCGATTTCGCCGTTCACGGCAGCAACGACATGATTCGCAAAGGTTTGACGCTGCACGGCTCGTGGCATTTCAACCTTGCCGATGCCCCGCGACTGATGCAAGTCATTCGCGCATCGGGCGGACTGATTGACAAACTCATCACCCACACCTTCCCGATGAGCCAGGTGCAGGAAGCCTGGGAGTTGCAAGTGACGGGAAATTGCGGGAAGGTGTTGTTGGATTCATGGGAAGGTTCATGAATGACGCAGGAAAATCGTCGTCGTCCTCGTCCTCGTCGTCGTAATCGGTCGTTTATTGATTTTCTCGGAAACAGCCGATTACGTCGGACGCAAAGCGTCCGCAGACGACGAGGACGATTGTTTTGGAGGAAAGCCGTATGAACCTCAAACGACATTACCGCGATGCGGTGATTGTTGTGATCATCGCGTTGTTATTGAGCGTGAGCGGCATCGCGTTCATGCGTCGTGAGGCCGCGCCGACAGTCTCGGAAACGCCGTCGCTGCCAGACGCTTCCGTGCTGCTGGCGTCCACCGAGAAAACGCCGCCGCCCGCAACACCTACGCCCGCGCCTGTCGACAATGATCTCATTGCCCGCCGCGATTTGTTTCGTCCGCTGGTCGAACCCCCAGCCCGCCCCGCGCCGCCGATGGAAGAAACGAAGAAACAGCCCGCACCCACGCCACCCGCGCCGACTCCTCCGACTTCCAGACCGATGCCGATGCAACCGCTCACACAGGAGCGCATCGCTTTCACCGGCTTCGTGAAATTGGGCAGCGAACGTTACGCCGTCATCGAAAACATGACGCTGGGTGAAACGCGCACCGTGCGCGGGGGCGACACGGCGTTCGGCTACCGCGTCGAACGCATTGAAGAGGACGCCGTCACGCTGGAACGCGATGGCAACACGCTGCACCTTGCCATTGGCGAGAACAAACCGGAGCGCGGGAGCGTGAGGTTGGCGGGTGGTGTGAGGGGCGCGAACTTGCAGAGTTCCGCGTTAGCCTCGCTTCCGCCCAACCTGCAATCCGTCGTCGGACAGGTTCTCCCGGCGGGCGGCGAAGTGCGCCGCGTGCGAACGGACACCGAAAACGGTCAACCAGTGTATCGCGTGGAGAAGCGGGTGGACGGGCTGGAGTACGAAGTGCGCATGACGCCCGACGGGCGCGTGGTGCGGATGGCGGCGCAGATGCGCTACAACGACGTGCCCCCCGCCGTCCTCTCCTCCGCCAACGCCGCGCTCGCGGGCTACACCATCAACCCGCGCGATATACCCCGCCTGCACGAACGCAATGGAGAGCGCTACTACGAAATCGAGGTCCGCGCCGAAAACGGACGGGAAGTCGACCTGCGCATCGCCCCGGACGGCAGGGTTATCGGGCGGGATTGAAGAGCAACCACCCCTTAATCCTAACTTTGTCACTTGTGGGTTAGGACGGGAGGGTGAGGCTCCCGCCGAACTGTCAACCAGCAGCTCAGTGGGCACTTCGCCCTCCCCCTCTCCCCTGTTTGTCCCGTCCTATGCTCAAGGGACACAGGAGGATGAAGATAGGTGGCTGCCGTTGACAACTGTTCGATTCAAGCGCGTGCGTGCTGCGACTTCGCGGGGGCGCGATACTTGACGCGCAAATGCGGCGTCTCCAATCGTTCGTGGTTTTGCAGCCGCGAAGTCAGGCAACTTTCGAGGATGCCGTTGACGATGAGAGTGCGCTCGGCGGGATAGGGAGCGCGACCGGTTTCAATCATGTCCTCAATTTTGGCGACGAGGCAGGCGGAGTAGGTGACGTTGGGCGGGGGCGGAAGGAAGAACTGAGTGGACACAGGGTCAGGTGCGCCTTTAAGTCGGGCAGCGAAGCAGTAGTCCTTAATGGCGCCGTTGAGCATCAACAGCGTGGCGTGCAACCCATCGTTATATTCGATGAAATAGGCGGCGGGGTTCTCGACGAGTTTGACGAGTTCGCCGCTGCCGAGTAAATCCTGCGTGCGCCCATCTTCCTCGGTTAAGCCGCGCAGCGTATCGCTGCGGGAGAGAGCCGATTCCAGAAGTTCCTTTGACCATCTCCCTTCTTCGCCCGCTTTCCACACCGCCTCGCCTTCAATCATCTGCACGGCTTTGACGCCCGTTTCGCCGCCCTTGCGCCGCTCGACCATACACTGCATCGCTTCGAGGGCATGATAGTCCATCGCATCCGAGCCGCCGACGCCGACCATCAACGCGCTTTCAATCTCGCAATTGCGCGGCAACTCCACGTCGGGCAGCCGCCACGTTACAGGCAAAGACGAACCCGCGAGGACAGGGAATCTCAGACGCTGGGCGTCGTCCAACATTTCCTTCGCTTTCTCAAAACTGTAAGACAGGTGCTTGTCGTTATAAATTGGCACGGCGCGTCCGTCCTGCTCAAACACCTTGACGCACTCCTTGAAGAACTCGTAGCGCGGGTAGAGAATCTGTCCCTTCTCGTTGCGCGGATAGTCGCCATGTTCTCCGATAATCAGCACGGCATCCACGGCAAGTTTGTCCCCCCCGCAGCGCAGAGCCTCCGCAATCGAGGGGTAGACGGTGAAGCCAAACTCCCGCGCCCGCTCCGCGCTCTGGTCGCCTTCCGGTCTTTGGTCAACATAGAGCGAGACGACCTTCATGTTTGGACGATGCCATCGTCCCTCACGCGGATAGCCGACCAGAAAGCGGTCAACAAAGTGTTGGGCGTGGGACAGGTAACGGTAGATGGTGGCGATGACGGCGATGCGTTTCATCATGGATACAGGGATGCAGGGATGCAAGGATGCAGGAGTGCAAGGATGCAAGGATGCAAAGATGCAAAGGATGCATCTCTGTATCCCTGTATCCTTGTATCCCTGTATCTTTGCATCCCTGCATCCTTGCATCCTTGCGTTTTATTCGTCACCGGGAGCATGTTCTTTCAGCCAGGTATCCCAATCAAAGTCTTCCATACCTTCAACAACATAGGAAGCAGTTGCTTCACAGAGAGTTCGTTGTTCGTGCTTGTCGGAAGTAAATCCTGCTTTGTGCTGTTCAAAGACACTTTGAACGTAAAAATACAAATCGCGTCCTAACTGCATGTATCCGTTCCACAAAGGCTTGAAACAGTCTTCGCTCAATGAGCCACAGTCACGCAGCAGTTCCAGATGCTCTTTGGTTTCATCGCACGAGGAAACCGCGTAAACCAAGAAGCGCAAGGTATTCAGCCTTATACATCCGCCGCCCATAGCCCTCTACAAGATTGGTAGAGATAGCCTTCGATGACCGACGAACCTGACTGCCCTCCTCAAACATCTCAAACTTCGGCAACTCCAAACTCATTTGGTGAATCTCCACCGCCAGCCGATGAGCATCCTGATAAACACGCAACGACTTGTATCCCTTTGCCTCCATCTCGTCTATCACCTTCTTGTGCTTGATGCGAGGATACAGGGATACAAGGATATAGGGATGCAGACGATGCACCCTTGTATCCCTGCATCTCTGCATCCTTGCATCCTTGTATCCTTGCATCCTTGTATCCTTGCATCTCTGCATCCCTGCATCACGTCCTCCAGAAGGTAGATTCCTCCGTCGGCTGATACTCAATCTTCAAGTGCGGCGTGTCCAGTCGCGCTTGGTTTTGAAAGAGGCTTTCAACGCCAGCGTCGGTCAGCCCAGTGGTCAGCAGCGTGCGCTCAACGGGATACGTCGGCTTGCCCGTCAGAAACATCTGCTCAATGTTGTGGACCAGTGGACTGAAGAAGTTCGCTAATGTGGTGCGGGCGGGCGGCATGGGCAGATACATCTGCGTTGAAAGAATTCCTTTGTTCAGCCGCGCGGCGAAGTTGAAGTCCTGCACCAAACCGTTCATCAGAATCATGGTGCATTTCAGACCGTCGTTATGTTCGTAGTGATAGGCGATGGGGTCTTTGACGATTTCTTTCATCTGCTCCACAGTCGGTAAGATATGATTAAACCCTTGCCGCGCCGGTGTGAGTGTGTGGCTGCGACACAGACAGGCTTCAAACAGATCGTGCGACCAGACGCCCTCCGCGTGCGCTTCCCAGAACTTGTCGCCACGATAGGCTTGCAGCCACTTGACGCCGACTTCACCGCCCTTGCGCCGTTCGACCATGCACTGAATCGTCTCCAAACCGTGAAAATCATAACTGTCCACGCCGCCGTAGCAGACGCACATCGCTTCGCGCACGCGCGCCCCCAGCGGCATTTCCAGCGACGGCGTGCGCCACGTCACCGGCAGCGACGATCCCGCCATGAACGCGAATCCCATTTCCCGCGAGATGTCATACATGTCCTTCGCCCAGCCCCAGTTCCATGACAGATGCTTGTCATTGAAGATGGGCGCGGTGCGCCTGGGGGGGGCGTAAACGGCGACGATTTGCTTGAACAGTTCGTAGCGTGGGTAGAGGTGATGTCCCTTCGCGTCGCGGGGATAGTTGCCATGTTCGCCGATGAGCAGCACGCCGTCCACCGCCAAATGCTTACCGCCCAACGTCAGAGCGTCCGCAACGGTCGGATAGATTTTCATCTGCGGGAACCGCTGGGCGCGGTCGCGGCTCAGGTCGCCATCCCTGACCTGATCCACGTAGAGCGACACCAAATCCATCGGCGGATGATGATGCCGTCCATTCCAGCCGTAGCCTTCGAGGAAGCGGTCAACGATGTGCTGCGCGTGAGAGTATTTGTGATAGATAGTGACAATGGCGGCAATTTTGGGGCGTTGGGTCATTTGTGACCTCCGCAGAAGCGACTGTCATTCTGAGCGCAGCGAAGAATCTCGTCGTTGCGGCTTGAGATTCTTCACCGCGCTCAGAATGACCACGGCTTGCTCACATCGTTCTCCATGCCAATTTCATCGGCTTGCCGTGCGCAGGATGTTTGTCGTCGAGCGAGCGCAGTTCGATGGTCGCGCCGCCCTCCTCTAATTTCAGGCTGACCCAACCGCTGGGGTCGTTCGGCACGAAGATGTAAGCCACAGGCGGCAGACCAATCAGGTGAATATCGTCCTTCTGCTGCACGTTCCAGTGGTGAATATGCCCGTAAATGACGGCTTTTACCTGCTTGCGTGGGACGAGGATTTTGAACAAAGCCTCAGTGTCGGTCAGTCCATTCGTCTTCTCCGCGCCGCTGAAATCCAGGTTGTGATGCAGCACGACAAGCGCAGGTTTGCTGGGATGCGCGTCCAAACTCTTCGTCAGCCACTCGCGCTGCTCATCGCCTAACAGACCGGGCGTGACGTTCGTTTTGTCGAGCGAGTCGAGCAGAAACCAGTTCGCTTTGGGCGATTCGATGACGGAGACGTGCTTGCTTTGCAGCAGCCGCGCGTGTGGGTTGTGTTCCCAACTTGCCGCGCGGAAGTTGTCGCGGTGGTCGTGGTTGCCCAAGGTCATGTGAATGGGACGTTTCATCTCCGTCAGCGGTTTGAGCAACTCCGACAACGTGGCATAATCGCCTGGCAATCCCGCACTAAACGCGCAGTCACCGTTGAGGATCACGCCCGCAGGCGGTGTTTTCAGCGCGCGTAACTCCTCGCCCACGCGCCGCAGGTTGTCCGCCATGTTGACGCCGCGATTAACGTGCGCTTTGTCCTGCGCGATATGCGTATCCGCCAGCAGCGCCCAGAAATCCGGGTCGCTGCCGTCCGGGCGCAGTTCGTTGAAGGACAGCAGGCTGATACCCGCGACGACAGAACCTTTCAGAAAGTCACGACGAGAGATGGGTGATAAATGAATGGGCATGAACACTGCTCCTTTGATACCGCTGATTGAATGAACAGACGCGGACAGGGTCGGAAGTAGTGTCCGCGTTCGTTCATCAAATCCGTGGTATCATATCCGTCCCGCCACAAAGTCATCCAGTCTTATCAATGCCCCGCCTCTCTCCGCCGAGGCGTTCGCGCCCAGCACGGCGGCGAGGCTGTTCAAGCCGTCAGCGTAGGGACTTTTCGTCAGGCTGGGGTCGCCCGCCCGCACCGCTTTGACGAACGCCTGCGCTTGCAGGGCGAATGGATTGATGCGCTCCGAAGATTCCCAGACCGTCTCGCCATTTTCCACGACCTTCTGCGTCGACCATTCGATGAGCGAGTCATCACTGATCAGAAGCACCTCGCGCTGCGAAACCTTCACGTTCGTCAGCACGCGGGAGGTGCAGACATTCGCCGTCAGTCCATTGGTGAAACGAAAGTTCACGTTGTAAACGTGCGGCAGGTTCATCGGCTCAGGACCCTCGCCGGGTTTGCGTTCGACGTAGAACGCCGACACCGCTTCGATGTCGCCTAAAAAGTAGCGAAGCAGGTCAACCGTGTGAATGGAGTTCTCGACGAAGGAGCCGCCACACAACTCGTAGCGACTCGTCCAGTAGCGAATCGGCTTGCCGCTGTAAAGCAGTTGCGCCAGAGCGTGGCGTGGCGTGCGTTTCTGAAGCCTCTGCCGCACGATGTCGGCGCACGGATAGTAGCGGCTCATGAACCCGACCTGCGACACGACGCCCGCTTTCTGCATGACTTCGTTGCACTGCACGGCTTGAGCGATGTTCAGCGTCTGCGGCTTCTCGCAGAAGACGGCGATGCCCCGCTCCGCTGCCATCAAAATTTCGTCCGTGTGAAACGTCGGCGGGATGCAGACGTAAACGGCGTCCAATGTTTCCTTCTCGAACATCTCGCGATGATTCGTGTAAACCGCCCGTGCGCCGAACGCTGAGGCTTGTTCTTTGGCGGTTGCCTCGTTTACATCGCAAAACGCCTGCAAAACAATCTCGCCCGCTTCGACCAGCGGGACGAGCGCGGGCAGGTGGGATTGGGTGGGGATGTAACCGAGACCGATGAAGCCAAGACGGAGGGGGGACATCAAATAACAATCATCCTCGTCGTCGTCCTCGTTCGCAGTAGTGCGATTCATCGCACGTCAACCCGACGCGCAATAAATTGCGCTACTACGAACGAAAACGAGGACGACGACGAGGACGAGCACGATAAACTAAACCGCTTCAATCCGCTCAATCAATTCCTTCTCCAAATACTCTCCATCCGACACCGAAACCGACACTTCCAGTTCCTCAACACTCGCCGCCCCCGACAGAACGATGGACACTCGCGGGTCGGATAGCAAGTACCGCAGCGCGAGGCGCGTCACGTCTTCGGGTTGGTCAGCGAGCAATGCTTCGACTCGCTCCTGCTTGTCGTAGAGTTCGGCGAAGCGCCCCATCTTCCTCCACTCGTCACGCTTCCTGCCCAGCAGCCCGGCGTGCAGCGGCGAGGCGGCGATGACGGCAATATCGCGTTCGGCGGCGGTGGGAACTAATTCTTTCTTCGCCTCCTGCGTCAGCAGGTCGTACTTGCAGAAGGTGAGGACCGACACGAACGCCTCCGTTTCTTTCAAAACGTTGCTCATCAACGTCAGGTCGGAGCCGGTCAGACCGATGTGTTGCGTCAAGCCTTGCTCCCTGATTTCCAGCAACGTTTCTAACGTGCGCCCTTTGCCGAAGATGCCCTCCCAGCCCGCCATCTCCGCCTCGTGGATTTGCAGCAAGTCCACTTTGTCGCGCTTCAAACGTTTGAGGCTCGCTTCAAACCCGCGCCAGATGGTATCCCGCGTGTAGTCGAACGGCTCAGGATAATAGCCCACTTTGGTCGCCAGGTAGTGCAGCTCTTGGACGCCCCTGAGCGCCACTCCCAACACTTCTTCGCTGCGTCCTCTGCCGTAAAGCGGCGCGGTGTCAAAGTAATTCACGCCCAACTCCAGAGCGCGCTCAACCACGCGCACCCCGTAGGAAACGGGCTTCAGGTCCTCTTCGGGGCGTCCGTAGAACCACGCCCCCCCCAACCCAATCTCGCTGACTTGCCAGCCGGTTTTGCCGAATCGTCGGTATCGCATGAGTCCCCCATCACTCAACAGCCCCAATGTTGCGCAAATGCTCCATGGATTTCGCCATCCGCTCATGCGTCTGCTGAAGATTGAGGTTCTCGCCCTGTATGCCTTCCATCTCCATCGTGAACGGACCGTGCATCCCGACGTCGTTCATCACGCGGAAGACCTCTTTGAAGTCCACGACCCCTTCGCCCAACGTGGGGAAGTGCCACGTTTTGTAGCCGCCGTTGGTATCCTTGAGGTGAACGCTGACGACGTAGGGCGCAATCTTCTTCAGTTCCTCAACCGCGTTGACGTTCTGGTTGTAGTAGTAAACGTTGGCGGTGTCGAAGTTGAGGCGGACGTTAGGATGATTGACGGCTTGCATGGTTTCCAATGCCACATCGCCGTTTTCGCACAGGTCGGGGTGCGTTTCCAAGGCGATGGTCACGCCGTATTTTGCGGCTTCGTCGCCCACAGCGCGCAGGCGACGATAAGCCGTTTCTTTGTCCAACTCGCCTCGGTGCAAACTGGTGAACAAAACCTTCACGCCCATCGCCTGCGCCGCTTGAAACTGCGGAACGTAGGTCTGCACGATGTTCTCATCTTTGAGGTCGGCGCGCGCCATCAGCGTTCCCGCCGAAAGCCCGAAGAACTCCAGCGTCTCCCGCACGGCGTCAACGTCCTCCAAGCGCGGCACGCCAATCTCGACGTAATGCACGCCGATGGTCGGCAGGTGGACGTATGCCGTGTCCCGATACTTGCGGTAACTGCCTAAATTGACAGAAATCAGATTTTTCACGAACGTCCCCCTTTCGATTTTCACTGTCCGTTATTTTAGGTGTTGCCGTGCGGGATGTCAAATGAAGTTGACGCCCAGAAAGATGAACGATATACTCCGAAGATATGAAATTCACCTTCAACATCCACTTGACGGCGCCGGACGCAGCACGTCAGGAGAAACTCGTCATCGCCTCCGGGTCTGGCGAAGTGGCGTGGCACGTCGCGCTCAAGTTGATAGGTTATCTGCTGTTCATCGAAGCCCGCCCGCGCATCGAAGAAGGAATCGGCTGGCATTACAAACCCGATTTGGTCGCGCATGATGCGGAGGGGCGGCTGACGCTGTGGGTGGACTGCGGAAATATCGCGGTCAAAAAGATTGACGCCGTTGCCACCAAAGTCGGCACAGCAGCGCGGTTCGTCATCCTGCGCCGCACGCGCCGCGAGGCGGAACTGCTCAACGTCGTCATGGGCAAGAAGGTCAAACACCGCCAGCGCGTGACGGTGCTGAGTTTTGATGATGACTTCGTGGACGCGCTCGCCGATTTGCTGGACAGCACGAACGCGCTGACTTGCCGCCGCACGGAGGACACGCTGCATCTGAGGCTCACGAATCGGCATGGACGAAGGAATTTGACGACGCGGATTTACCGCTTGGAGAGTGAGGGGTATGCGCTGCAAAATTCTCATCGCCGATGACGAACCCTCTCACCGCCGCGTGCTGCGAGACGCGGTAGCGCGTCTGGGGCACGAGGTCATCACGGCGGTGAATGGGGGCGAAGCCGTCGCGCTGTTTGAGAGCGAGACGCCCGACCTCGTGCTGCTGGACATGAAGATGCCGGAGATGGACGGCTTTGCCGCGCTCGCGGAGTTGCGACAGCGCGACCCGAACGTGCTGGTCGTGATGGTCACTGCCTACGGCACAATTGAGGGCGCGGTGCAAGCCATCAAGTCGGGCGCGTTTGATTTTTTGGCGAAGCCGATTGACAATGAGCACCTGCGCACCGTCATTGCGAAGGCGTTGGAACATCACCGTTTGCGCACGGAGAACCACTTGCTGCGCGAGGAACTGCGCGTCCTGCATCCCGACCTCATCGCCGAAAGTCCCTGCATGAAAGAAGTTCTGCGCATGGCGGAGCGCATCGCGCAGAGTCAAGCGACGGTGCTGCTGACCGGCGAAACGGGGACGGGCAAGGGCGTCGTGGCGCGGCTGATTCATCGCCTCAGCCCGCGCGCGCCGATGCCATTCGTCAAGGTCAACTGCCCGTCCATTCCCTCCGACCCTCTGGAAACCGAATTCTTCGGGCACGAAAAAGGCGCGTTCACCGGTGCGGACGAACGGCGCATCGGGCGGTTTGAACTCGCCAACGGCGGCACGCTGTTTCTGGACGAAATCGGCGACCTGCCCACGTCGCTGCAAACCAAACTGCTGCGCGTTCTCGAAGACAAAGAGTTCGAGCGCGTCGGCTCCCCCCGCACCCTCAAAGTGGACGTGCGCATCATCGCCGCCACCAACCGCGACCTCGAAAAAGCCCTGCGCGACGGCGCGTTCCGCGAAGACCTCTTCTATCGTCTGAACGTGGCGAGCCTCCACATTCCACCCTTGCGCGAGCGACCCGAAGACATCGAACCGCTCGCGCTCCACTTCCTGCACAAACACGCCGCCGACAGCGGCAAGCGCATCCAACGCATCGCGCCCGACGCGCTGCAATTGTTGAAGCAACACCCCTGGCGCGGCAACGTGCGCGAACTGGAGAACACCATTCAACGCGCCGTGCTGATGGCGGAGGGCGGTACGATTGAACCTGCATACTTCACCCCGCTCGTAGTCAGGCACGAAGCGGAGCGAAGTGCCGTCGCCGTCGAACGCGACTCCGTTGACGCTGCGTCGCTGACTACGAACATAACGCTGGAAGAAATGGAGAGGCAATTCATCCTCCAAACCCTCGAACGCTGCGGCGGCAACCGCACGCGCTGCGCGCGGATACTCGGACTGAGTGTGCGTGGGCTGCGTTACAAGTTGCGGAAATACGGGATGTAGGGAACGGACGCCGTGCCGTTCCCCACAGTTCACGCCTCAACTCAACGGAAACCCTGGAATCCGCTCGTCAATCTCTGCCATCAGTCGAATCGTCTCACGCAGGGCGACGATGATGCGCTGGTAGTGTTGAACGTCGTCTATGGTCAACTTGCGCCCCTTGCGGTCTTTGAGCCACTTGTCGCAGACTTGATAGCCGCCGACGTGGAACTCCCAGACTTCGGGCGGAACGGTGTCGAAGTATTGTGTCTTGTTGATGTAGACGCGCCCGTTCATCTCAGCCGCTCCGTCACCGTCGCGGCTCGGTTCGACATAACGCACCTTCTCCACCTCGTTGCTGCCAGCGACGGGAAACAAACCGAGCCGCGACGGTGACGGAGCGGCGGCAAAGTCCAGCAGGTGCAAGGCGACGAGTTGTTTGCCCAACGCGGCAAGGTCGCGGAACAGGTCAAGGTCGCTCGTCAGCGGCAGGCGCGGAAAGTCCATTTTCAGAAACGCCGCATAGCGTGTGCGGTAGGTCGGGCTGTGGAACACGGCGTAGGCGTAGTGAAAGATGTCTTCGGGCGTGATGGTGGCTTGGGCATCCTGCCCAAGTCCCTCTGTGATAGGGACATCCCATCCCTGTCCTTTCATGGGCGGGACGCCCATACCACGTATGTCGACCCACCTCCAATCCGTCAAGCCCGCTTCTTGGGGATTGTTCGCTATGTAGAAGATGAACCGCTCGAAATCTTCTGCATTGCGAATTAGATGAGGGGTGTGCATAAATCCCTTGCCTAAATGAGCTGGTTGGGGCAACATAGACAGATGAATCCTTACCATCAAGGAGG
>FWPU01005229.1_pt1 | contig 28641 bp, 32 predicted proteins | sample 2228361 | NCBI WGS metagenome assembly FWPU01 (sample SAMEA103939777, study PRJEB20133) | metagenome
ATGAGCCAGCGCAGACGAGACAGGGTCAGATCCGGAGGCCGTCCCCGTCGACAATGCCCGCATCGTCGGGGTATGCAAGCCCGCATCCCCCGTTGGTGCAGGTCCTGTCGGCAGGCCTCGCGGTCAGACCCCTTGTCGGCCACCACCCGCGGACGACTCCGGGGCCGTCCGAAGGTGCGCCAGATCCGTTCCCAGACCCCGGCCTCTTGCCACTGGCGCAACCGCCGCCAGCAGGTGACCGGGCTGCCGGATCGGCGGGGCAGGTCTCCCCATCGACAGCCGGTGCGGAGCATATACACAATCCCGTTGCGTGTTCTGCGGTCATCGGCCCGTGGCCGTCTCCGGTTCTTCGGGGGCGGCAGCAACGGGCGGATCACCTCCCAGTGGGGATCGGTCAGGTCACTCCCTCTCGTCAGCCTCCTTTCTCATAAGACTGACAAGAGTATATCTCATCTCAAAGGAAAGGACCTTACCCCTTCAATACCGGTAGCTAGGTAATAGGTACGCAGACTTCCGTCAATAAAGAAGCGGAAAAGGTGTCTTTCTCGACGAGGTAAGGGAGGAGTAGGGCGATACAGATTGCTGATAGAGGGTTCGGGAGTCTCGGCAAAGGCGGTTACTTCGTCAACCTCACGGTTGATAAGGATATCTTCGAGCTCATCAATATCTGGACGTTGTAAATCTTCTACTGCACCACCTGTTGCTGGCAGAATATTGAGATTATTTCCTAACAGTTTCAGGGCTGGAGTGAGAAAAGCTATGGGATTGGCCATTAGCATACCTCACATTAGGAGTTTGGGTTACCCATGCTTCAAGTTTTATCTATACTACTCTGTCACCATAGGTTATGCAACATCCCCGCAAACCCACTCCTCCAAGTAATACACACAAATTATGATCAGGACTTTTCTATTCTTACCTTTGCTGATACACCACCTTCCCATTGACAATCGTATACTCCACCTTTGTGGTGAGAATCTCCGCCGGTGGGATATGGAAGATATCCTGGGAGAGCACCACCAGATCTGCAAGCTTTCCCGGAGTAATCGATCCTTTTATATCCTCTTCGCCAGCCGCATAGGCGGCTCCCCAGGTGTAGGCCTTAACCGCCTCCTCGACCGTGAGCCGTTCCTCGGGATACCACCCCCCTTCCGGCTCTCCATTTGCCCGCTGCCGGGTCACAGCGGCATGGATACCGGCCAGTGGGTCAATAGTCTCTACCGGGCAATCTGACCCAAAAGCAAGTATCGCTCCAGCCGAAAGCAGACTCTTCCAGGCATAAGAATAGCGGGCTCGTTTCCCCCAGAATTTATCGGCCACATACATATCCGAGGTACAGTGAATCGGTTGCATAGAAGCAATCACCCCGAGTTTAGCCAGACGAGGGATATCGTGCGGATGGAGGATCTGGACATGTTCGATCCGACACCGGGGACGCTGCTCCGGTTTGTCATACCCTTCGTAAATATCGAGCAGATCACGATTGGCCTGATCCCCAATGGCGTGGATGGCGGTACCCAGACCAGCCGCAAATGCTTTGTACACCAGCTCACGAATCTCTTCTTTTGGTTTTACGGCGATGCCACGGTTCCCGGCTTGCCCCTCGAAGGGCTCGATCATTAAAGCCGTTTGCGAACCTAAGGTTCCATCGGCAAAGATCTTGACCTGTCCTATACGGAGCATCTCGTTTCCAAAACCGGTACGCATACCCAGAGCCATCGCGTCCTCCAGATAGCGAGACGGAATCATCATCCAGACTCGTAAGCTCAAGGAGTCAGCGGCAAGGAGGTCTTGAAAAACGCGAAACTCTGCCGGCCCTTCACAATTATGGATGCCAGTGATCCCTAAGCGATTAGCCTCCTGTAACCCCAAACGAGTCGCGCTGAGCATTTCGTCATGACCAGGGCGCTCGATGATCTTAAAGACCAGATCCATGGCATTTTCCCGCAGGATCCCGGTGGGTTCACCCTGCTGATCTCGATCGATTTTCCCTCCCTCTGGATCCGGAGTATTTCGTGTAATACCTGCTTTTTGGAGAACGAGTGAATTCACCCAGAGCAGATGGCCATCTTTTCGCCGCAGACATACCGGATGATAGGGCGCAATACGATCGAGGGCTTCTTTGGTTGGATAGATCGGTTCTGGCCAGGCATTTTGATTCCATCCACGTCCCAGGATCCACCGTCCCGGAGGGGTTTCTTGTATCCGCGCTGCTACTCGGCTTACAGCATCCTGGAGAGAAGTGGCTCCATCGAGATTGACTTGCTGGAGGGAGAGGGAAAAACTGATAAAGTGCACATGCGCATCGATCAGACCTGGAATAACTGTCCCACCTCGAAGATCAAGCTGTTCTGTATGCGCAGTAACCAGTGCACGCAAGTCTGTCGTTTTCCCCACGGCCACAATCTTTCCCTGGTGGATGCCAATCGCTTCAGCATGGGGACACGCAGGATCACAAGGATAAATATTCCCGTTAAAAAGGAAAAGATCAAGCATGACTTCTCCCTGGGGACACGTCAGGATTGTAACCCTCGGGAATGAGCTGGGTGAGGTCTAAATCTCTTTCTAGTGTCCTCTTGGTGATATAGATAATTTGTCCTACATGATGTGACCAGTGTTCTACTGAGCTGTAAATCGCCTGTAAACAGGTTTCTCGATATCCCTGAACCGTTCGGATTTCCGATAAGAGCTCGCTGGGAAAATTCGCTAACACTTGATCAGCTTCTCGAGTAATCTTTTCGACCATGGAGATGAGTTCGATTTTAGGATACATAGCATCTGGACGAAACTCTTGCGGGCGCTGTCGAATATCTGGAGCACCTCCGATCCCACTGATAATCCATTGACGGACATTGCCACAGAGGTGTAAGACAAGATTTCCAGCGCTGTTGACCTGAATATGTGGACGTTTCCAGATCTCTTCTTCTGGTAAAAGGGATAAACATTGGAGGAGTTTGGTAGTATGACGCTTCAAGCGTTCCCGTGACTCCTCAAGAAATAGTTGCCCGATTCCTCGCTCGTCTTGCATTGGATTCCCTTTCTTCAGGTAAAAAAGATATGTGTACAGCACTCTAGCATAAAGTGCTGTAAAGAGTCAATGCGAGCCACCAGGCAGATTGAGTTTAAAGATCTCTCCTCCTACTCCGCGAGGGCTCCCCGGAGAAGGCATCGCCCACGATGTAACCGGGACATAACCGTTCCAATAGGACACGCTAAGATTTCCGCAATTTCTTTATAGGAGAATCCTTCCATATCTGCCATGATCACCACAAGACGAAATTCAGAAGAGAGGCTTTCCAGCGCTCTTTTGATTTCATCATCAACCAAAAATTTTAAACGGCTTTCATCCTCATGGATTTGCGTGTCCCATACCATGTGGGGCTCATGGTATGCCCGGTGTTTTACGGTCTGAAAATCGACCAGAAGGGGTTCTTTGCGTGGACATACCCTTCTTCGCCCCCAACCGGCTGTCCTCCAGTTCCCGGCCCACCGCACTCCACAAAGTCTGGTCCTGGAATGGAAGCACAGGTCTCATCATTCCTTTCACTCCCAGCGTCATAAGCGGACGCATTCGTGCCATTACAACGGACAACTACCCAGCCCAGAAAAACAACACAAATTATGCCACCTATTATCCGCCAAGTAGATTTCAGGTTCATCATATTCTCCTTAAGTAACTATGACTAAATTTCTTGTCCTCTTCACCGCCATAAAAATGTAGGGTGGGCTGTGCCCACCAAGAATACCCCTGGCTGTGTTGGTGGGCACAGCCCACCCTCCCTCTGGCTTTTGTGAAAAATTCTTAGTGATACTTACTTATCACGAGAAGATGATCGGTAAGCAACGCAGGAGATTATCGAGTGACTGTCTGGTTATTCCTTACGCAATTCTTCTTGAATGATTTCGGTAAATTCCCCTAGACTAAAAGGCTTTCCAAGATAACGCACACCCGTCTCTGTCAAGAAACGACGATTCTCTGGACTTACAGTATCCCCGGTAATGAATACGATTCGTTGTAACAGTTCTGGATGGTATTCTTTTAACCAGTGATAAAGATCCCGCCCACTGGCACCTGGCATATAGATATCACTGATAATGAGATCATAGTCTTTTTGCTGGAGTTTTTCCAGAGCCTCCAGACCGTTCCCAGCCGGTTCTACCTGACATCCCCAGCTCACTAAAATTTCCTGGATGACTTCTTGAATAGTGGCTTCATCCTCCACCAGGAGAATATTTTTTCCAGAGAAAACTTGCCGTTGAGAGATTTCATCCCTGCTGGCTTCTTCTGAGGACTCGTCTGGTTGTCCGGGTAGTTCAATAAAAAAAGTGGTTCCTTTGCCTAGGCTAGTCGCATAAATACGCCCTCCATGGGCCTGGATAATGCTATAGCAGATACTCAATCCCAAGCCGGTTCCTTTTCCAACAGTTTTGGTAGTGAAGAATGGATCAAATATTTGCTGAAGATGCTCAGGTGGAATTCCGGGACCATCATCAATAATAGAAATCTGGATAAACGGGGTAAGAGGGTGATCAGCCTGGGAGTCAGGTTGTACATGGGAATCGGAAGGCATTACCCGTCGAGTCTTCAAAGTCAATATCCCACAGCCATGCGCTTCTAACATGGCTTGTTCGGCATTATTGATCAAGTTGAGCATGACCTGTTGGAGCTGGTGAAAATCTCCTACCATAGCAGGAAGGGATGTGTCAAAATCTTTAACCACCTGAATGTTATGGGTCTTGAATTCATACGCTCTCAGCTCCAGGGTCTTCTCAATGACCTCATGGATGGAGAGAACCTTTCTCTCTGGTTTATATTGACGGGCAAAAGTGAGGAGATTTTTGACGATTTTGGCTGCACGGGTAGCTTCTTGTTGAATGCGCTTCAATCTTTCATGTATTTTTTTGTCTGCATGATACTGAGAAGAAAGGAGTTCGGCAAAACCGATCACGCTCGTAAGGGGATTATTGAGCTCATGAGCAACACCCGAGATGAGTTTTCCCAATGCCGACATTTTTTCTGATTGCAGGAGCTGAATCTGGGTGGTCTGAAGCTTTTCCACATGGTGCTGGAGATTGGCATAGAGGGCTGCATTTTCTATAGCTATACTAATCTGGCTAGCTATGGCAATGAGAAGGTTAAACTCCTGCGAAATAATTGGACGCGTGATCTTGCTACACAGACTCAAAACTCCGAGCATTTTTCCTTTTGACTGCAAGGGGAGATGAACCAGCACCTGATAATCCTCAGGATTTGATGATGCTGCGGGTGAGCGGGTCTTTTTCTCCTGATTGGTAATGACCAGAGGTTGATCGAATTGAGTGATCCGGGTCACATATTCCTCGGCTTGCTTGAGGATCGTCAGAGACATGGATGGTTCTGAAAGTCCAGCGTGGGCTCTCAGCACAGGCTTTTGCTGGTTTTCATCCATGAGGAACACCGCACCACAGTCCATCTCCATCACCTCAAGAAGCTGGGCAAGGACTTTGTGGAGAATATTATCCAGATGTAAGGATTGATTTGCAGTGGTGGCAATGGCATTTAACACAGCCAGTTCTCGGTTTCTCCGCTCTAATCTGGAGGTTTTTTCTTCTAAACTCTCGGTCATCTGATTAAAGGAGAGAGCGAGTTTCCCCATTTCATCTCGGCCACGAATGGGCAATCTGTAGGTCAGTTGTCCCTGTCTAATTTTTTCCACTCCTTCCTGGAGTTCCCATACCGGGCGTGCTAAAACTTTCGCCAATTTATAACTTATAAGCACAGTTAGACCCATGATCAGTACAGTAACGATGAACAATACCCACCGAGTTTCCGTGATTGTTCTCTGCCCATCCGTTTTGTCCAGCCCAATAGCTAACAGGCCGATGACTCGATTTTGAACATCCTGCAAAGGGGTAAAGGCCATGATATACGGTACGCCATCAATCAGCACGGCTCGACGTATCTGCACCTCCTTTGCAGAGGGAAAAGATGCCAGATCCCACGGTTGTCGTTGCATTCCTGGGTGAGAGGCAACGACCATTTTCCCCTGATAGAGGAGACCAAACTCAGCACCGGTCATCTCTTTGAATTGTCTCGTAAACCCTCCATTGAGATGAAAACCGACCATAACCACCGCGATCAATTCTTGCTGACTATAGAGGGGACCCATGGCTTGAATCCCAAATTTGTTCCGATTTTCTTCGTAAGCTATGTTTTTAATCTTCTGGCCGGCTAGAGACTGGTGAATCAGAAGGGAAGGGGAAGGATGGCTATAGTCGTGATTATACACCTGGGCGAGTAAAGTTTGGTCTACATTGTAGATGGCTAGCTCATCTATATCCCAGAGTTCCCCAGCATCCAGAGTCGTAAAAATTCTTTGGATTACTTTCGCTAAGCCGATTTTATCCCCGATCAGTTTGGCATAGTAAGTGGCTTGGATCAGCTCCTCATTGTCCTGGAGCAGGGAAACATAGCGGAGTGCTTCAGTTTGCGACTTGGACAGCAGATTTTGAACGAGGTCGACTCTATGGAGAAGTTCCTGCTCTTGGGTCTCTTCAAATCGTTTCTCCATGCGCTCGGAAATGATCAGGATAGTGATTAACATAGGACACACGATAATAGAGACAAACGCCACCAAAAGTTTCCATTTCCATTGTAAATTATGCCACAGCCGCATAAAGAAACCCCTTTACATTTCACCGTTGGGAGGGCAGAGAATATTAACGAAGAGGGTTTTCCATTTTGTTACACCCTGTATTCTCTGCATCCTCCACGGTTCAAAGAACATAGCCAAGATACCTTCTGATCTAAAACTGATAGATTTCTTTCAGAAACTGCAGTGTAAACACCTCATCAGGCTCGATTTTCTTTTCTAAAACGCCAAATTGGAATAACAGTTCGATACTATTGCTCCAGATCGCTCTATTCATCATCCCGATGAGAGGAGCTCCGACCCCCTTGGTGACAATATAAGGGAGAAGTTTCATCGATTCGGTCTGATAGACCAAATCTCCCTCAGGATAATAGTGCTCGACTACTAAGCGAGCTGTCTCTTCTGGGGTTTTGAGGGCTTCCCGCCAGCCATCAAAGGAGACAATCAGAAAAGTTTTGATTAGATCCGGCTGGCTCCGAATTAGATGCTCTGTACAAAAGAATACCTGAGCATACATGGTATATCCATAATCTGCTGCACGGATAATATTTACCTCAATTCCCTTTGCTTTTAACGCTGCGGGTTCGTCCATAATATAACATTGCATGACATCGATCTCGCCGTTCAGCAGTACAGAGGTGTCAAATCCCACTTTTACGACCGACACATCAGCAAGACTCAATCCGACATAAGCCAGGACAACCTGGAGTGTTTTGACATCGTAAGGAGAGTGCAACCCTATTCTCTTCCCTTTGAGTTGTTGAGGGGTAGTGATCCCAGAATCCTTGAGGCTCATTATTCCCCATGGAAAGACCTGAAACATCGTACCTACAGCCTTGATCGGAACACCTTGAGCGCGGCTTCTGATAATAGCCGGAGCATCCATATCACCAATGGTAGCTTTATCCCTTGTGGTCACTCTCTCTATGACATCTACTCCATGTTTCCAGGGATGAATGACCAGCTCTATTCCCGCTTTCCGGTACCAACCTTTATAGTCAGCCAGCAAAATCCCAGCAAATTGCACATTGGTGATCCAGTCCAATTGTAAAACCAGGGATGCACTCTCTTTTGCTCGTACTATCGAATACACGAAGGTACTGGCAAGGCCGCCTGCACGTAAAAGAACTCCCGCTTGTGTAGCGCTCTGTAGAAGGAAAGCTCTTCGTGATATCGACCGAGTTCTCTTGGAAAGAAGGGAATCAGAATAAACTCTCATGTAACATCCCTGCTCCTCTATGTTGCTGAGCTCCTGGCGGATATCTTTACCAGCAGAGCGAAGCATCTTTTACCTCAACTCGACAGAGATTCTCTCCTTCTTCCAGAGTGACCTGAGGGATTCCCCAGCGCTTTTTCTCGGGATGAGCAAGCAGGTGGAAGACAAATTTGCTTGAGCTCATCGGTTTCTCCCAGAGACTCTCAAGGACCTTGATAAGTAAAGGCAGAGTAAAATCCGTTTTTGCCGGATATCTCCCAGTGGAAGCCATGGTCATGGTAACTGAACTGCTGAGATGTAGCCACCACCGACGGATAACCAGGGGCAATACAGAGCGGAGGATTGTGGATGGTGACCTCGGAACCTCCCTGTCCGGCGAGCGCTTCTATCTCGGCCTTGGCGATAGCAGGTATCTGGAGCCTCCGTTGTTTTCCTTCAGCCTGATAAGTAATGGTCACATTTTGCACCCCAAGTATCTCGTCTACCAAAAAAGCCAGAGCTTCTGGATGGCCACCTGCTTTCCCAGAAAAGATTTGCATCAGGGCTTCCCTTTGAGTCTGAGAGGCCCGTTCATCAAGATAGAGCGCAGCTTTCCAATTCCCTTGAGCCATGTGTCCAGGAGCATATACGGCGAGAACAATATTGAGTCCATCGAGTCTCAGTTCGCCAAAATGCCCCTGATCAATATGCCACCCAATGAGGAGTGTACATTCCCCAGTCGTTGGTGCACTGAGAAAAACACACGGACAAGCCACCGCACAATTGCACGCCTCGAAGTAAGTACCGGCAAGTGACCAGGGGGGAGTCATAGGAAAATCCTCTCGAACTGATGGTCAGGGTTGTCTAGCGGCGGACAAGCGAAGATTGTAGAGATAAGCCATACGCTCTGCCCAGTCCTGGGCAGGAAAATACGTACTTTTCTGAAAACAGGCTATCCAATCGTCTGGATCATCAGCCGAGACAACCAGAAAAGCCGTTTCTCTCTCGAGAACAATCACCCTTTCTTCCATGTTTCACTATCCACAAGTGAAAACCTAAGCATGCTAGACTCGAATCTTGATCAGATTATCCTCTACCCATACTTCGTAAGTACGCAAACGAATCTCTGGATAAGCCAGGCACTGTCCAGTCGGCACGTGATACTCTAATCCATGCCAGGGACAGATGACGATTTCTCCTTCATACACCCACTGAGGTTTCCATGCCGTATGCTGGCGGGCAATTAACGTACCGGAGACTCTCCCCTGGCAGAGGGGACCAAGCTGGTGTGGGCAGAGATTGGGTAGACCGTAAAAGGTTCCATTGATGTTAAAGATTCCGATTTCCCGACGACCCACTCGGACTACCCGGTGAGTACCCGGCGGAAAATCAGAGGCTTCCGCAATGGTATAGGCTTTCTGTGGTTCCGCCATCTTCTTATCTCCTGATCTACAGAGTAAGACGATGGCCTTGTTCATCGATTTGGAAGAACCGCAAGGCATTTTCTCCCATTACCTTCCGTCGTACTTCGGGAGAGAAAGGTAACTGATGGACTTTGAGCGGGTGATCAAAATCATGGTGAGGCCAATCAGAAGCAAACATCGTAGTCTCCTCACCCCCATATAATTTAATCAAAGTGACTAAATCCTGGGGATTTTCCGGCTCTTCTACTGGTTGGGTTCCAAAATAAAACTTTTTGATGTAATAACTGGGTCGATTTTCCAGGAAAGGTACTTCACGGCGTCGTTCGATGTATTCTTTATCGAGACGGTTCATGATAAAGGGGACCCACGAGATACCTGCTTCCGTAAAAGCGATACGGAGTTGGGGGAATCGGACTGGTACACCGGTAGTGACAATGCTGACCAGATTAGCCATCATAGAAAAGGTGTGAGCAACGGCATGACGAGCCAATTCTGTGTCAAATTGATGGACCTGACAGGGGAAAACCGGGTGGACTACTGTAACGCTATGTAAAAGAACGGGTAAACCTGCATCCTGGGCTGCTTGATAGATGGGGTCATATTTCCGATGGCCCCAGAGAGGATCGACACCGGCAGTGGGCAGATACACCCCGACAATCCCCGGTTCCTTTGCGTAACGTTCAATCTCCCGGGCAGCGTCTAGTGGATCCTGCGGGGCAGCGACCAGCACACCGAGGAGTCCTTTTTCCCGGGTACACCAGCGATCGATAAGCCAGGCATTATAAGCCCGGGCTACGGCTGCCGCATAATCGATTTGTGGCAACACCGCCAATTTGAGCAGATGATCGGGAAACAGGACAGCGATATCGATAGCCAGCCCAGAGAGCTCATCTCGCATTTGTTTCGCCGTAAATACCATCCGTTTGGAATCATGACCACCGGGAAAGGGTGCACAATACGATCCCCCTCCTCCAGGGGAGAAACCGGGGAGATCGAGATATCGTTCTGGGATATGTTCGAGCACTTCCAGAGACTTTCGCCATGGCATATCGCAATACTGTGCCATTTCCCCTGGTGCTTCATGTACATGGACATCGGCATCTACGATCAAAATATCCTCTAAACGTTCCCGTTTTCGTTTGGTTACAGAGGCTTCCTGAGTGGTCATGACTTCCTCCAGTGCACTGGTGTTAAGATTGCTAGCCTGCAAGTTGGCATTCTGCAAAGTGTACCCAATGCAAAGCAGACTGCTCCTGCTGTAGAAACCTTTACAGGCCCTTTCACACCAGTTTCCCTTCTTGATCAAAAAAGAAGGCATGGTCCATTTGAAAAGTGACCTGAACGGTTTCTCCTTCTTTTACTGGTGACATTCCCTGCACTACGGCTCGAATTTCTTGCCCCTGCGCTTCCAGAAAGATAAGAGTACGACTTCCCAGAGATTCCAGCAGGGTTACGCGAGCAGGAAAAGTATGCTCTGATTTTGGTCCAAGAGTGACAAATTCTGGACGAATGCCCAGTGTAATCTCCTGTGAAACATGAGACAGGGATTTGGTGAGTTTTTGCGGGACGGCAAGACGGAAAAAGTTCGATAGAGCCCACAGCTCTGTACCCACTGTTTGGAGCGAACAGGTGAAAAGATTGAGAGGGGGGGACCCGATAAAGGTAGCCACAAAGATATTAGCCGGTTGATGGTAAATAGCGTGTGGACTCCCCACCTGCTGTACAACTCCATTGCGCATGACGGCGATAGTATCTCCTAAGGTCAAAGCTTCTTCCTGATCGTGAGTCACAAAGATCGTTGCCGTGCCGAGTCGCCGTTGAATTCGTTTGATCTCCGTCCGCATTTCCACACGCAAGGCTGCATCCAAACTGGCCAGGGGTTCATCCATCAAGAACGCATCAGGTTCCATTACAATAGCCCGCCCTAAGGCGACACGTTGGGCTTGCCCCCCCGAAAGCTGGTTGGGTTTCCGATCTAGCAGTTCTTCGAGATGGAGCAAGTGAGCCACTTCTCGTACCCGGCGTTCAATTTCTTGCTTAGAACAGGTCTTACGCATATCGAGTCCAAAGGAGATATTTCTCCGTACATTGAGATGTGGAAAGAGAGTAGTATCTTGAAAGACAAAAGCCAGATTTCGATCCTTGGGCGCCAAGTGGGTGACATTGCGTCCCTTGATCCAGATGGCATCTTCGTTATCCGGCTGTTCAAGACCGGCAATACACCGCAGAGTAGTTGTTTTACCACAGCCAGAGGGACCTAAGAGAACCATCAACTCCCCTTCAGCGATCTCCAGATTAACATCTCGGCAGGCCTGAACATTGCCTCGTTGAAACGATTTATATAAATTCTTTACCCGGATACCAGTGCTGTCTCCCCTCATAGTCTCATTTCCATCCTCTTCAACCATCCTTGCACAATGCATCTCCCATCCAGGTAGCTAACTCGTTGCAACGTGTAAGTAGGTATCCCTAAAGTAGACCCTTTCCCGTCTCTAGAAAGCATCTTAGCGCTTTCTGACCGCAAGCGTTTGCATCAGTTGTCGCTGGGCTAAAATATAAAGAATCACTGGTGGAATCCCAGCGATCAGAGTCATGACCATCAGAACTTCCCACTCGATCCGTTCTCCTCCTGCCGCCGTAACGTAGAGAATAACCGATGCGGTTCTTGGCCCTTCACCGGTGGTCAACATATTGGAGAAGAGAAAATCCCCCCATCCAATGAGAAAACAGATAAAGAGTAAGGACACAATAACAGGTTTGGCTAAGGGGAGCATCACCCGGTAGAAGGCTTGAAAATGGGTACATCCATACACCATAGCACATTCTTCCAGTGAGGGAGGCAGCTCCGCAAAGTAGCCCCGCAGAATCCAAAGGGCAAAGGGGATAATAAAGACTTGATAGGCAAGCCATAATCCGACCATGGTGTCGTAGAGACCGATCTTGATCCAGAGGATAGTCAGGGGTACGACCAGCAAGACGAAGGGAAATAAGAGAGCCAGGGTGATGGTATAAAAAAATAACTCTTTGCCCCAAAATTGTTTTCTCCCAAAGATATAGGCTCCTGGCACAGCAATAAAGAGCGCAATTACTGCTGCCCCTAAACCAGCGATAAAGCTATTGAGAATATATTTTTGAAACTCCACCGTGTCAATAGTATACCGCCAGGCCTCAAGACTCCACTCTTCTGGAAACCATTTGACTTCAAACATCTCTCCTGGTGATCGAAAAGCCGCCAGAATGATATAGGAATAAGGAATAAGCACTAAGCCAAGGACAAAAAGGAGACCCGCATAGGCAAGAAGTTTGTGTCCCAGTGAAGAACGATCTGTGGAATAGGCCATACCCTTTTGCTCCTGGATTAGCGAAGCTGGGTGACTTGGGATTGAAATTGTTTCAAGAAAGGCAAAATGAGCAACAAAGTGAAGGCTACGAGAAAGAGACCAACGGTGAAAGCCATCCCAAAATTCCCCGATAAAAAGGCAAAACGATAAGTCAAAATGCTGAGGACACTGGTCTCATACCCTGGCCCACCCCCAGTCAACTGAAATGGTTGATCGATTTTAGCCAGATTCCAGGCGGTCCGAATAATGACTACGGTCAAAATAGCTCCGCGAATGTGAGGCAGAGTCACTACCCGAAACTGCTGCCAGAGATTTGCTCCATAGACTTCTGCCAGTTCATAATAGTTTTCTGGGATCGATTGCAGCGAGGAGAGGATGATGAGAAACATAAACGGCCAAAAGGTCCACGAGGCCACCAGCGTAATCACCCATTTCGCCCACACCGGATCGGAGGCCCAGTATACCGGTTGCGAAAGGATGCCAAGCTGTATCAAGTAGTGGGTGACCATCCCCAGGCTTGGATCTAAGAGATACATCCAAATTGCTCCAATGACCACCGGAGGCATAGCGTAGGGCATAAGCATCACGCCCCACCAGACTTCTTTAAGAGGGATAAATTTCTGGTTCAGAGCCAAAGCTGCAATCAAGGCGATTCCTAGCTGGAGAAAGGTGGAGAGAGCATAGATCACCGTAGCCCAGAGTGCAGTCCAGAAATAGTTGGCGGTGACAAAATCATGATAATTCTGCAGTCCTACCCATTTAGGTTCACCGATAAAGGGCCAATTATGGAAACTCATCCATACTCCTTGCAGGAATGGAATCCAGAGGAGAAAGATGAGAAAAGCGAGAGTCGGCAGCAAAAAGAGGATAATTAACCATTGATCGCTGGTCATAGACCGGGTTTTGCAGAGGATCTTCTGTTGAAACATCATATCTCTCACTCTTTTCTTAAGGCATCTTTTCGTTTCTCTCTCTATCCTCCTCCTTCTCCATCTTTATTCAAAACAGAGAAGGAGGGAAATAGTTTCGCCACTATATGCCCAAGTTTCAGTTCTCTTAGGTCTTTAGGATCTTATTGACTTCTTCCACATAGGCACCCAGCTCCGTGGCGACTTCTGCTCCTCCAAGCGCTTGTTGAATATGCGGGGCAAAGAGATTGTATTGGATATCCACACTCTTCGGATGGTTGCTCCATACACCAGGATTATTCAACATCGACGTGGTCGCTTCAATATAGTGATCAGGAGCCCCTTTCAGACCCTCCCATAGATCGCGACGCGCACAGAGACCGCTACTTTTCGCCAAAGCCTCCTGGTTTTCTGCTTTAAACCATTCCTTGACAAATTCCCAGGCCGCTCGCTCTTTGAGCTCTGCATCTGGCCCTTGTTGCTTGGTGATATTAAACGAGGCCATAGCTAAGAACACAACCGAACCAGAAGTCCCACCACTAATAGGGAAATGCGGTCCCCATTGAATAATACCCTCTTCAACTTCCTTGGGCATCCGTTTTAAAAAAGTTCCTCGATTTAAAATGTCCGCATGCACGATGCTTTTTTGGCCACGGATGAGTTGTTCCACTGCTTCTTCATCTGTGCTCTGTGGCGTATTCGGTGAGGAGTAGTGATACTTGCGGAAGAGATCGACGTAAAACTGTACCCCCTTGATCCAGGCTTCGGAGTCACAGTTAGAGCGAGACCAATCCGCATTGATAAAATCGCTTGTCTGAATATCCAGAGAGCGTACCCAGCCATTTAACTGCGTATCACCGGCATCCCAGATCTTGCCATACACTTCGTAAGGATATTCGGAAACCTTATTAGTTTTCAAGGCTTTGAGAATCTCCAGAAAATGATCTGTATCTTTGATCGGCCACTCTTTTTCGAAATCCAAGCCAGCCTTTTTCCAGTGATCGGTCCGGGTCACCACTGGTGCTTGGGGAACCAGGGTAAAGGGGAGATCATAGATCTGATCCGCATCAGGAAAACCTCGATTTTGCTCTTTTACCAATGGCAACAGCCACGAAACCGTTTCTCGCGTCTGCGCATCCCATTCCTGCTCAATAAAATCGTTCATGGGTCGAAGAAAACCACGGAGTTGGCCGGTCCAGCGACAAAAGGCATCAAAAACGGTGGGAATTTTGCCTGCAACAAAATTGGTGCGATATTTCGGGCCGATAATACTCCCGTAAGTATCCCAGGTTGTATTGACCTTGGCCCCAGTCCGTTGTTCGAAGGCTTTGATGATAGAGGCAGATAATTCTTTGACTATGGGATTCTGCACGCCAATCATGTTCCAGTAGTCAATGGTGACCCCCTTGAGGTCGGTCCCTGGTTGGGCATAGAGGAGATCAGGAGTCAAACTGGTTGTCAGACCCATTGCCGCAAGGGATGTTGTAATTTTGAGAAAGTCTCTTCGTGAATATGGTCTACTCATTTGCCTATACATAGAGTCACCTCCCCTTCTCTCTGATACACCCATGACACTGCCGAGTGAACGGTAAATTTCTCCAGCGTTTCCTTTACTCCTGTCTCCTCCTTCCTCTTAGTTTTGGGCTTCATCCGTCAGCATGCAGAATTTGGGATCAGGACTTATTAAAAACTTTCATAGCAAACATCAACACCTCTGTCAACAGAAAATCTTCCTCTTACAAGAACCAAAGAAAAAAAATGAGAAACCTCTTGGGAGGCACTCAAGATAGTTTGATGGTCATGGAGACTCCATCCCGGAGAGGGAGCAGAGTGGTGAGCAAGCCAGGCGTCGTATAGAGGAGCCTGGTATATTCTAGAATACCGCGAGTGCTTTCTCGAAGCGGAGAAGACTCGAGCACGGCGCCACTCCACAGCATATTATCGGTAAAGAATACTCCCCCTGGTTTGAGGCGGGCTATTATTTTAGGAAAGGCTTGCGGATACTGCTCTTTATCCACATCATTAAAGATAATATCAAAGGGTTCATCTAGCTTCTCGATGATATCGAGAGCATCCCCCTCCAGAAATTCTACCTTGTCTAATAATCCTCCTCTCTGGAAAAATGTGCGGGCCCGTTCGATATTTGCGGCTGACCCTTCTGTACAGATTACTTTCCCCTCTGGCCCGAGGCCTCGGGCAAACCAATAAGCAGAATAGCCATATCCAGAGCCAAGCTCCAAAACATGCGTAGCCTTTAAGAGAACAGTAATCTGGTAAAGAAAATGTCCGACGAGGGGTCCAACAATCGGAAAACGATGGGTTTTTCCCCACTGTTCCATTTCCTGTAACACTGGATCAGAGACCGGCACCAGGTTTTCTAGATAACGTTCGATAGCTGGATGGACAATATCCATGTTGCTCTCTCCCTTTCTGAGTTTAAATTGCTGATCCGGGTTATTTAGATATGCTGACTCGATGCACGAATCTCGTATCGATGAGGTGGAGGTCGTCGGGAAACGAGTTCTTCACCCTGAGACGAGAGATTATTGGGTAGCCTTATTCCAGGAACCCTTCTGTTGCAATCGTTTAGACGGCTCTGGAAGGCAATCGACAGTAATAATAATATAGTGGTAAAGTGGGAGAAACAAGACAAGAGTCAAGGACGAAAGGGGTTATCTTCTTTGACAAACGCTTCATCAGTTGTTAATATATATATAGCGTTAATTATGCTATTTTCAACCATTGGTACTCAGTCCTGAGAGTCAAAGACGCATCTGTTGTGGAGGAGAGCGCAGAGCAGTTATGGAGACCACTCCAGAAAATCCGATCATTTATCAGATCATCCCTGAAGCCGGGATCGAAGGCGGAAGGGTATGCGTACAGTGCGAGGGGTTTGATACAAAAGCTTTTCCGCGCAGTTATCTCTATTTCGGTGATCTCCCCTCTCGCATTACGATGGCTACCCCTTCTTATGTTATCACCTCTATTCCGAGTCAAGCGGTCTCCGGACCTGTTATTCTGGAAGTAGAGGGTAGACAGAGCAATCAGATGTATTTTGAAGTGGGAGCGCTCATTGCGACCAATCTCCATCCGGTCTGTTCCCCTGCGCTCGATGCAGAAGGAAATATCTACGTCACTCTGAGCGGTAACCGAGGGCAGAAGGTACCTGTCTCCGTGTATCGGATTACTTCTGGAGGAGTCATAGAACCCTTTGTATCCGAAATTATGAATCCCTCTGGTTTGGCCATCGATCGGCAAGGAGATCTTTACATTTCGAGCCGGTACACCGAACATGTCTATCGAGTCTCGCCTACTGGCAAGGTGACCATCTTTTGTGAAAATCTGGGAGCAGCGACCGGTTTAGCTTTTGATAGCGAGGATAATCTCTACGTTGGGGATCGGAATGGCACCATCTATCGAGTCAACCCAGAGGGGAGGAGTTACCCTTTTGCCACGATTGAACCAAGCGTTGCGGCTTTTCATTTGGCCTTTGATCTAAATGGCTATCTATATGTCACCAGCCCGACTATGTGTGGTTACGACAATATTTACCGTATTTCTCCAGATGGAGAGATAGAGGTCTTCTTTGGTGAGCTAGGACGACCGCAAGGATTAGCCTTTGATCTGCAAGGCAATCTGTATGTAGTGGCCCATTATCAGGGAAAATCTGGGATCATTAAGATCTCTCCAGAGCGGGAGGCGGAACACATTATCAGTGGGTTGAATCTGGTCAGCTTAGCCTTTGATGGAGAGGGGGGCATGATAGTCGTGGATACCTCTTCTGTGTATAAACTGAATCTAGGCATTAATGGGCGTCCCCTCCCCTAAGACTCTGACTATAGTCTCAGCACCAAGCTGAAGGAATTGGGAGAGGCGAAAAGAGAAGGATTCGCTTGCCGATAGAGGTCTGAGGAAAGGGAGCATGCTATGGAAAGAATGAAAATTGGGATGGTAGTGTTTGACCAGTCGAAGGGGGCAGCCGTAATCACCCTGGTCGATGATACCGGGAAAAAAGCTCTGCCTCTACTCATCGGTATTGCTGAAGCCCTGGCTATTTTTCGGGAGCTCAACCGGTACTCCTCACCCCGTCCGATGATTTATGATCTGCTAAAAAATATTCTGGATGGGTTGCAGGTGCAAGTCAATCGAGTGGTTATCGACTCGCTGCAGGACGATACGTATTATGCAAACATTTATATGCAAGCTAATGGCACAGTGATCGTGGCGGATGCACGACCCAGTGATGCTATTGTGCTGGCTCTCAAAGCGCAGATCCCCATTTATGTCGTGGATAATGTCCTCAAAAATGCGGAGGAAATCGGTTTAAAGATTAATCAAGCTCATCCCAACGAACGAAGCGAACGCGAAGAGTTGCAGGATTGGCTGAGTGATCTGAAACCGGAAGATTTTTTTCAAGATGAGGAGTGAGGTCCGGAACCAAACAGATGGTGATTTGTGGCTCCCTGTAGCAGGGAACCAGGTCGAAAGGAACAGGGTCAGGATTCGCGAAGGAAAGAGGGCGCGTGGATATTGATCAATCACTCGTGCAAAAGTGTCAACAGGGTGATCTTGATGCCTTTGAGATGCTCCTTCTCCGCTATCAAAAGCCCATGTTTCGGCTGGTATATCGAATCATTGGCCGTGAAGAAGCGGTAGAAGATCTGGTACAAGAGGTTTTTCTGAAGGCATTCTATTCCTTGAAAACCTTTCAAGGAAAAGCCCGCTTCTCGACGTGGCTGCATCGTTTAGCGGTAAATACCTGTCTTGATCACCTGAAAAAAAAGCGAGTAAAACTCTCTTTTAATCAGATATGCCTGGAAGAAAGTAATCATTTCCTTTCCCAGGGGAGCTGGTTTTCTCCACTCCCCCACCGGAACCCTGAAGAAACATTATCTCAAAAAGAGCTGGCTAAAAAACTGCAAGAAGCATTAGAGGATCTCTCACCCGAAGATAAAACGGTCATTATTCTACGAGAGCTCCTGGGACATTCATATCAAGAGATTGCGGAGATCATGGATTGGCCTATTGGTACGGTGCGTAATCGGCTCTTTCGGTCGCGACGAGCGTTACAGGACACTCTCAAACAATATGTGGATGAGGAAAGTAAACCATGAAAACCACCACCTTACTTACGCCTCCGAAGAGTGTACGAGTTCTCGTGGTGGCATTTATGGCGGATACAGAGAGGGAGAAGAGAAAGTAGGGGTGTATATGGATTGTCAGAAATATGAAGAATTGCTCTCTGGAATGCTCGATGGCGAGCTAACTCCAGAGGAGTTTCGACAGACAAAAACTCATCTCCTGGGCTGTCCTTTCTGTCAGGAACGGTATAGAGAGATGCAGGTATTCCAGGTCCTTTTTCAGGAGGTATTGATTCAGGATCTTCCTTTACCTTCCACTCACTTTCCAGAAAAATTGCGGAAGTATATTGAAAGGAGGAGAGTGCCAGGGAGGGAAACACCAGCAAGACTTCAGGGGTGGAAAGGTTGGCCTATCGAGACGATCAGTTCTCTCCGGACGCTCTTCCCTCTCTTCCGTATGCGTCTAGTGTACGGTCTCCTGGGTGCTCTCCTGGTCCTTATCACGCTTGGGGGGTATTATATTTTCTGGGCTTCTCCTCAACCAGTGTTTCGCAGTGTTTATCAACTTCCTATTACTTCACAAACCAGAGCTGTTACTCGAGGCGAACAATTCAAACAGTATCTCTACTTACAACAACATGCGGTGAGTGCTGCTGAGAATCCTTTGTTCGCCCATACCAGTAGCTTAGAGTATGCGAATCAGCTTGCTTTAGTTCCTCGATAGACCTATGAATGCTCCGGAGAAAATTCGATCCAAAGTCTTCAGCCTCTCCCTACTTTTGCTCCTGCTACTTGTCATTTATGTCTCTCCTTTAGGTGCTGGGGAATACCAGGAGCAGGAAGAGGAGGTATTTCAAGAGTTACGAAAAGAAAAAACCAGTGTGCCCTATATTGGTACTCTGGTATCGGTGCTTTTTTCCTCACCAGTAGCCCAGGCCGCTACGTTCCTCATCTACTCACTGAATGAAAACATCGAGCGACGAGAACAGCTTTCTCCGAGTGGTAAAAGTCGGGGGATTATCTTGCTCGATGGTACGAATCGCTGGGAATATATTCCCTCCCATCGGGTGATCACCAAGACCCCTCTTCCCATTCGGCAGGGAAGACTGATGAAAAATCTGCAGATGATTAAACAGAATTATGTGATGAAAAAAATCGGGGAAGGTCAAATTGCCAATCGTTATACTCTTATCTTACAATTTATGCCTCGCGTGGCCGATCGCCCGCAACGACTCATCTGGATCGATAAGGAATACAAATTCCCCTTGCGCGTTGAGGTATATGGCGTGAATGGCGACCTGACTCAGTTTATAACCTTCACCCACATCACTTTTTATCCGGTGTTCCCAGAAGGGATCTTTACTTTGCAAGCGCCTGAAGATACTACGGTATTAGCCACGGAAAAACGCAACCAGCTAACCTGGAAAGAGCTGGAACAGTTTGTAAGTTTTTCTCCGCTTCTCCCACATTATTTACCCCCTGGTTTCGTCCTTATAGATATGAAGGGGGAGAAAAGTGCTGATACTGAGCTGATCCAGCTCCTGTATTCGGATGGTCTTAGCTATCTGTCAGTATTCCAGGAAAAGCAATCTCCAGAGCCCACTGGCCTGACCACCTTGACCACCTCTTCTCCTTTTGAAAACAAGGAAATCACTAAATATGAGCTCGTCGAGCACGGGTTATTGCATATCATCACTGGGTACACTGGTGAAATTGCCTATTCTATTGTCGGGGAAGTGACCCAGGAAGAGCTGAGAAAGATTGCTCACTCTTTGCACGTACCCTGAAGAGAAAAGGTTTTTCTCAGCGAGAGGGGCTAACTTTGCACCTCTATTGAGAAAGGGAAGGCCCTTTCCAATCCCAAAGGTAAAAATACTCTCACCTCATAGTCCATCGTAAGCTTAAGCTGGTCTCCGTGTCGCTTGAGATGAATATCTCTCTCGGTTATAGGAATATGTAATTCGCGGGCTTTTCGGAGAATGCTCTGTTTGATTTCTTTTTCGGTGAGAGATTGAACCTTTGAGTACTTAAGCACCTGTTTCACCTCATCTTGAAATGAAAAATAGTCTATCCAGGGAGGAATGATTTTAAATCCAATGTAGACAGCCAGCATCAACACTAAGATAGTGGTCACTGTTTTTAGACTGACGAATCCGTACTCATTCTGCATGCGAGTGTTCTCCTTTCTTACCATCTTCTCTCTGCAGTTCCCCCCCCATTCTTGGGGAAGAGAGGACTCTTTGTCTCCCCTGGCCTCTTGGATCGTCCAGGGTTTTATTCTAAGAGAAATAAGAGAAAAGACACTACAAACCATCCCTCTGGACTATGCACAGGAAGAGGTCCACAGGGTTTAGCCGATGCAGAAAGGCGCACCGGGATAGATTCGGTCACCCAAGAGGGAATGGGTTTGTGTGTTGAAAAGACTTATCCCCTAGTCTTATCGGCAGAGAGATAGATTTTTTTGAGGGGAAGAAGACATTTTCTGAAGAAAAAAATGATTTCTGAAAAGAGAAGGATTCCAGGAAAGACCAGTGCAATAAGAAGCTTTAGAGAATAGCCGCAGCTATAATGATAGCCATGCCGAGAATAAAAGCGGCAATCACAATGCCTAAGGCAATATTTTGATCCTCTAATAATTCTTTTTTCACCGAAAAAGGGGTGGCCAGTTCATAAAGATAATAACCAATTAGGAGAAGGAATATACCGATCAATCCGTAGATGATGGATATAAGAATATTATTCCAGCTAATGGCTAAACCTCTTTGCATCGTAACAGGAGAAGACTCCGGAAGGACAACCTCTCCACCATAACCGAGGCTGGAAAAAAGAAGAAGGATACCTAGGAACAGACTAATACCCACATATCGTTGCATGTTATTTCTCCTTTTAGAAAAACTCTTGTTGATCTGAACCGCATCTTATACGGAGAGACTCTGTAAATCTCTATACTCGAGCAATATCTCTTCTTCAGTCAGGACATCTCCAGGGGTAGCCGGAGTCCAGATCACCTCAAGCGCCAAGAGATGGTGACTGATAATGGCTCCCATCTTGCTAAGAATCCGTGCGATATCTTCATAAGAGGGATGAGCCAGAGAGGCAAAATGCCGTTTCTGGGTGGCTACAATAACCGTCACCACAATAAACTCATTGACCCCTTCCTTCTCTCTCCTCTCTGGGCTTTTCCTTCTCAGACGCCCCTCGATATTCTGGATCACTTCGGTGGAAAGTTTAGCCCTTTCCTGAGCCACCATTTCCTGGAAAATCTCCTCAGCCTCATCCAGCGTACCTGCTCTGCGCACCTCAAAAGAGCCATAGCGCCAATATTCTGGATGACGAGAGAGTAGCACAGCCGTTTCGTGCAGGAGGGTGGCCAATCCTTCCGGGGTGCTGGTATCCCCATGAGAAGCAAGCTGTTCAAGCTCCTGCTGAATAAAACGGGCGGTAGGCAGGAGTGCGAGTTGGAGTTTTAGCATGGTAAACGCCCCCTGCCGGGGTGGAGCGGATGGTTCTTCTTCAGGATAGGCATAGCGACGCTTCTCTCGGAGAGAAATCAGGAAGTAAATCACTACCAGTCCCAGCAAAATCAAAACGAGAGGTGAAGAGAAGAGACTCCTCCCTCCTCCACCCCCTCCCCAAAAGAATAGGGGAAAGCCTCCATACCCACCAATTGGAGAAGGTGTATATCCATAGCCACCGCTATAGCGGCCTGGAGATCCAGAGGAGACTGGTTGACTGAGGCGTCCTGGAGCCCCCGGAGATCCTAAGCTCCGAGAGCGAGAGAATCCGGATCGGCCTCCAAAACGGCCACCACTCTTCCCGGCATAAACGAAAGAAAACTCCCCGCCAATAACTTCCAGACAAAAAAGTCCTAGTATCCCCCACCCTATCACACGCCAAAACCGCATCAGTGTAAAGCCTCCTCTGTAGGCTGTATGGTAACTATCCCCGTTTCCCCGACCGCCCCCTGTACTTCTACCGTCACCGGGAGAAAGTAAGAGACAGTTTGGGCATTGGTAAGGAGATGACTGGTCACAGAGGAGACGGTAAAAGACGACGTGGAGGGAGCCAAACAAAGGGGGAGAATCAGTTGATCAGCCATATATTCATCGACCGCCTGTCCGCGCGCTAAAAAAGCCAGGAACTGTTGACACACCTCTGTGGCCACTACCTCCGCTCGTTTCCCTCGTTCCCCCAGGGCGGTATAGCAACAACGAGAATGCTCAAAATGGGCCGTAAGGGCAAAAGTAGTATTACGGGAAAACGAAGGAAGTTCGGTAATTTCCATTTCCACCTCTAATCCGGCTTCTTGCAGAAGACGTTTTGCTTGTTTGGCCTGTCGAAGAGCAACCTCGTCTTTTAAATTCGTATGCGCTGAGTAACCATAAAGTTTTTTTAAAGCCCCTCGTTCCCATAATTTGAGCGGTACTATTCTCTTTACCGGTTGAATATGGACCTCGATCTCGCCTCCTCCTTGGGGATAGAAGCCAGCCCGATGCATACAGAGTTCTAGCGCAAGCCCTAGGCGCTGCATAAAATAGAGCCAGCAGCTAGTAAGAAATTCATAAGTAGGGCTCCATTGCACATGAGTCCCCCCACGCAGAAACAGAGTGGAAGCTTCGGGACTCATACTGAGCGGGAGAAAGAGCGTTTGTAGCAGCAGAGAAACCGAACCGGCCGTCCCGATGTCGAATTGATAAGTCCCAGCTTGTACCTTTTCTGGCCAGAACTCGATCTCCATAGAGCCTATCCGCGCCCCTTCCACTCGCGCCTTTCCAATGCGTTGACAGGCGAGGATCGCCTGCAAATGTTGCGCTCTGAGTCCTGGTTTTTCGCGTCCTGCTCGAATGTGATGCATGCGAAAGGGTAGGCCAGTCAGCAAAGAAAGGCTCAGCGCAGTACGCAGAATCTGTCCCCCTCCCTCTCCCTGGCTGCCATCAATCTGTATCACTGGCTGTATCACTGGTTTCACCTTGCACTCCTTCTCAACCGGTTAAGCTTGCTCCAATACTTTGATCATACTGCACTATCACCCAAATTGCAACCCTTCTCTCCAAAAGAAAGAGGGCTTTTCGTTGAGAGTTTATTCCCTTCTCTTTTATCGTAAAGGTTTTTTTGCTATACTTTCCCAGATATATTAGAACTTGAGTAACTATGACTAGTTTTCTTGCGTTTTGGTGTATAGCATGTAGGGTGGGCACAGCCCACCAAGAAGAATCATGGTTGTGTTAGTGGGCACAGCCCACCCTACCCCTGGCTTTTGTGAAAAATGCTTAGTCATACTTACTTGACACTATTCATTTAACTGCAAAGTAGGCAGAGAACGTCGAGAGTGGTGGAATTTTCTGAGAACACAGACCAGGAGCAATATTCCTTAGGGTGCGCAGCAGTTAAATTCCCCTGTGTCCTTGTCCAGATACACTATTTCATCGGTCTGAAGAAAAGGAGAGTACTGTGAAGGGGATTGTGAGTATTATCTATGGTGTTATTCTAGCCTTTCTCATGTTAGGCATGGTCGCTTTTTTTATCCAGGGATTCTCGGAAAATACCTTGGGTTTGGGTTTTATTTTCTTGTCCATCCTGTTTTGGATTGGAGTCGTATGGTGGATCTATCCCATTATTTATGAGAAAAGATCACGAGAGCGGTCCTCATAAAGAAGTTTATCAGTACCCACAAATTTACAATTTCCCCTTCCCCGAAGCGCAGCGCAGGGTTGTCCATTGGCCGCCACCTTGGTGGGGGAAGGTTGGGATGGGGGGAAGGAAATTTATAGTCCTTTTCTCTCTGTAAAGCCCAAGATGAAAAAATGTGGGGAATGATTAAGATAAAGAAGGGATGGAGTCTCATGGTCAGGATTATTACGAATGATTAAGGAGTCTATATGCGCAGACAAACACCTCTCCAATTTTTAGGGACCTGTTGTCAAGGACTAGGTCTAGCGGTAGTTGGAACCACCGTTTTACTCTTCTTTACCGAGATTGGCATGTGGCCGTTACTTATGACGACGTTTATTGGAATTACGATCTTTTATGCAGGCTGGTTTCTGACCAGTTTTACCTTTACCAAACCAAGAAATGGTCATAAAAAAGAGAAAAAGACAGATCGGCAAAGCTCTCTAAATTACAGAAGCGAATAGGTGTTGCTATTTTTCCAGATCTAGGCTAGTATGCTGTTACTCGACCGGTACAGACGGCACAAGTTCCTTCGGTAGAGTGTTATTCTGCCTACACCATTATCCTATTTGTGCCGAGCTGTATAAGGGGAGGGACAGCAAGAGGAGAGAGAAGGGAGAGGAGAGGAAGAAGCAGTGGGAATTAGTGGAGACACACGAGACTATGCCCTGGTAACCGATCTCTATGAGCTTACGATGGCCGCAGGCTATTTTCAACACGGTGTAAATCATACGGCCACCTTTGAGCTCTTTGTCCGTACTCTTCCCCCTAATCGTTCTTATCTTGTGGTTGCAGGGATAGAGCAAGCTTTGGATTATTTGAGACAGCTCCGTTTTCATGAGGAAGAGATTCGGTTTTTACAGCAACTCCCTGTATTTAAATATATCCCTTCAGATTTTTTTGAGTATCTTCGCTCGTTTCGTTTTCAAGGGGAGGTGTGGGGGATCCCGGAAGGGAATCTTGTCTTTGCCGAAGAGCCAATCCTCCGGGTAACTGCTCCCATCATTCAAGCGCAAATTGTGGAAACCTTTCTGCTGAGTGTAATCAATTTTCAGACCTTGATTGCAACCAAAGCTTCTCGAGTAGTCTTAGCCGCGGAAAAAGACGGAAAAAAACGGGGTGTGGCCGACTTTGGTTCACGGAGAGCACATGGTCCAGAAGCTGGTATTCTGGCGGCAAGAGCAAGCTATATTGGCGGCTGTGGCAGTACATCCAATGTCTTGGCTGGCCTTCATTATCATATTCCGGTCAGTGGCACGATGGCCCATTCCTGGGTGATGGCTTTTGAGACAGAAGAGGAAGCTTTTCAGCGCTTTTATCAGAGTTTTCCAGAGACTTCTATCCTCCTGATTGATACGTATGATATCGAAGCGGGCGCTCGGAAAGCAGCCGCCATCAGTCCCAACCTGCGAGGAGTGCGTATTGATAGTGGGAATGCTCTTACCATGAGTCAAAGAGTGCGCACTATTCTCGATCAAGCCGGGCTTACCCACACAAAGATTTTTGTTAGTGGAGATCTAAATGAATATATTATTGCAGAGTTAGTAGATAAAGGAGCTCCCATCGATTTTTTTGGGGTAGGAACCGAAATGGTCACATCCAGGGACGCTCCCGCGTTGGGAGGGGTGTATAAACTTGTCGAACAGGAAAAAGGAGGGGCGGTCCAATATCGGGCCAAGTTTAGCGCCGAAAAAGCCTCCTATCCCGGGAAAAAGCAGGTCTTTCGCCTCATAGATAAGCAAGGAAAGTATCTTAAAGATATCATTGCCCGAGACCAGGAAATGCCTCCTGCTGAAGCCGTGCCCCTCTTAAGGCCTTTGATGAAAAAGGGCGAGCAGGTAATCACGGTACCTGGACTTCCAGAGATCCAACAGCGAACACGGGAGAGTATCGAGAGACTTCCTGAAGAGTATCGACGCTTGGATCATCCGCTCCCATATCCCGTGGAAAAAAGTGAGGCTTTGCAGTTCCTTCTCAAACAGATACGAAGAGCATAAGCTCTTTAATCCCGAAAGAACTGTTCTCGGTAAGAAGAGAGCCTGAATGTCGAACGAGATAGACAGAGAAGAGATGGAGTTAGAGACGAGTGACAATCAGTGTTAAAGGGAGGGTATAGAAAAACTTGAGGAGAGAAAATCTTTGTGCTTGAGACCTATTGTGTTCCGCTCCATCGGCGTGAGGCTCGTTTTTCTTCTAGGCAGGTCTGTATATCAAGCGGCTGCGTCTTGTGAATCCTCTGCTGGATATACAGTCGCAGAATGAACACGCTTTCAGGAGCTGTATCAGAATTAAGAGTTAGCTAGAGGAGGAACACAGGATAATGAAAGCGTTAGTAGAGCAGATGGTACGAGCTATTGTGGATCATCCAGAAGCAGTGGAAGTCCAGGAAGTGGCCACGGAGCATACCACTATTATTGAGGTGCGCGTGGCCCGAGAAGATATAGGGAAAGTAATCGGTCGGCAAGGCCGGAATGTGCAGTCAATGCGTACAATCCTTACTGCAGTCGGAGCAAAGGATAACCGCAAGGTCACACTGGAAATCATTGAAGACTAACCTGATAAGGTATTCCACTGATTCAGGCGCTTCAATTGGTTGAGATTTTTCAAGGCCAGGTGGTGCTGGGTAGGAACGTGATCCTTGCAGGATATCAGGAAAGGTCTTATGCTGAAAATAAGGGGTATTTTTCGTTTTCCACCAGAAGGATGTTCAGGAGAAAGTGATGCGGCGATTTTTTACCAAAGAAGAGGGGGAAACTCTGCGCATTGAGGGAACAGCCCCCCGAACTATTTATGTATTGATGGAACCTCAAACGACTCACAGTTCCTCCTTTGCTATGGGTACCGAAGAAGTAGACGTGGGGAGTGAAATTCCCGCCCATCTTCATCCTGATGCAGAGGAGATCATTTTTATTTATGGAGGGGAAGGGCAGGCGGTGGTCGGAGACCAGGAGACTACTATCACAGCAGGAACAGCCATTTATATTCCACACAATACGGTGCATCAATTTCGGAATACCGGTAATGAGCCGTTATGTCTTACCTGGACTTTTATTCCTCCTGGTTTTGAGTATCAGATGCGGCGTATGGCTAAAGAGTCCACGGTGTCAAGCCGCTCCACTCGATGAAACGCTTTTCGAAGAGAACCTCTTTTCAGGCGAGGAGAAAGGCTATCGTGGAAATTGCTGTGGAAAAAAATCTTGCTTGTAAAGCTTTTGAGCTGACTACCTTTATCGAACTCTCTCCACCTGTTCCTATCAAGAAGATTCGAGTTATCTGGCGTGATGTACAACAAGGGGTGGAAGAGTTAGTCTGGGCCGCAGTAACTGGCTGGAGTAAAGAGAGAGGAGGTTCTCCATGCCCCGCCTATGCCATGCGGGTACGGGATCCAAGTGGAGAGGAAGGGGTTTTAGTCTATGGAGGGAATTGGGGATTACGACTCCAGGTTAAAGAGGAGAAGGCCTGCGAACCTGTCTTGTGGGTTACCTTAGAGGAAGCTCTCGAGTGTTTTGAACCACCGGTTCCTGCTCAACTTGGGCTTTCTGTTGCTGGTTAGTATACCATATTTGCATTTTTCTCTTGACTTTCGCTTTTTGTTCCCCTATACTATTTTATGACCAAAATCACCAACCCTAAAGGAGAAAGAAAAGAGATGTACTTAACCAAACGCCAGCAAGAGATTTACCAGTTCTTGCGTGCTTTTGTAGCTCAGCATGGTTATGCCCCTTCCTATGAGGAGATCAAGGATCATTTTCATCTCTCCTCTTTAGCGACGGTGCATAAACATATCACGAATCTGGAAAAAAAGGGGGTCATCACCAAAGAGTGGAATCGTGGGCGCTCGCTGGAAATTGTAGCTGCGGACATGCCAGACACTCAAGTGATTGAATTACCGCTGGTAGGAACTGTGGCTGCTGGTCAACCGATCCAGGCAATAGAAGAGCAAGAAACTCTCGCCGTTCCAGCATCGCTGGTACGACGTGGACGCACCTATGCCCTTCGAGTGCGTGGAAATTCGATGGTCGATGAACATATTTTGGACGGAGATTATGTGATTGTAGAGGAACGGCAAACGGCGCGGAACGGTGAAATTGTCATTGCGCTCCTCGATCGCGATACGGTCACGGTGAAAAAATTTTATCAGGAAAAGGATCATATTCGTCTCCAACCGGCTAATCCCGCCCTCGAACCGATTATCATTCAGGGAGGAGATTTTGCGATTCAAGGGGTAGTAGTCGGTCTTATTCGTAAATTTTCCTGAGAGGGTTCTCGGTAGTCTCCCTGTAAAGTGTGGCTAAAGTCATCACCGCAGAGCACGCCGAGGTCGCAGAGTTTTTTCAGATTTCTCAGCGCTCTCTGCGACCTCGGCGGTTGAGATGGATCGGCATCCTTC
>FWPU01005230.1_pt1 | contig 28636 bp, 28 predicted proteins | sample 2228361 | NCBI WGS metagenome assembly FWPU01 (sample SAMEA103939777, study PRJEB20133) | metagenome
AATATCTTAAACCAAAGCCCAGGTGACATCCGCCTCAGGCGGATGCCCCCAACCCTTAGACAATGTCGAACTCATGTCTTAGGTTCAGATAAAAACCGAACCTCGGGCACGAATTCGGACTTACTCGGCCTGGCTCCTCAGGGCGTATAGATAATTGATTTTTTACACCTATCTTATAGAATAGGGTTACTGTTTGGGACTTGTAACTAAATTTCAAATGTATAGTTTTTCTCTTAAGAGCAGTCACAGGACGGAGTTCATAGACATCACACGCCGTGTGGAAGAGGTGATACATAGTTCCGGGATAAAAGAGGGGCTATGTTACGTCTTTGTACCTCATACCACGGCAGGGATAACGGTGAACGAAAACGCAGACCCTTCTGTCAAAAAGGATATAATTGAGAGCCTTGAGAGGCTTGTACCCTGGGATGGGAGGTACAGCCATTCCGAAGGTAACGCCGCTGCACACATAAAGGCCAGTCTGGTGGGTTGTTCCCAAGCGCTCCTAATTACCGGGGGGGCCTTGAGCCTTGGCACCTGGCAGGGCATCTATTTCTGCGAGTTTGATGGTCCCCGCACAAGACAGGTATGGATACAACTTCTTGCCAAGCAGGCGCTTAATGAACCTGTTGAAGGAGCAAGCACTGCTGAATCTTCAGTAACCCGTCCTAAAGGGGGCAAACCCACCTTGGGCAGGCCCGATCTTCCCGGAGATAAAATCGGATGAATGAAAGGCCGTGTCCCTGGAGCCTTGGCGATGCAATTAAGGTATTCCTTTTCTATCTATTGATGCTTGGGATAGGTTGTCCCCTCATCCTTTCCTTGTTAGAGAAAATCCTACCGAAAGGCATTGTTACTCCCTTTAGTAGTAACATCCTCCTTTTACTCACCCTGTCCATCAACACCGTGGTCTGTCTGTTAATATTCTACATAGTTTCAATTAAATGCCTCGCTCCAGGTGGACTCTTCTCTGCCTCTGGATGTACAGTAGTACTCACTTCACTGGGACTAAGCTTAAAGGACTGGAGGCGCTATCTCCCCAGGGGTATCTTACTATATTTGTTGGCCCTTCCATTCATAGTGGGTGCAGGACAACTGGTGGAATACACTACAAGGGCCCTGAATGGCATCCCGCAGCACCAGGAAGTGGTAACGCGTTTTATGGAGGAAAAGTCTACTGTTGCTATTACCTCCATGCTCCTCTTTGCGGCCCTTTTCGGTCCTTTTACGGAGGAGGTTCTCTTCAGGGGATTTCTTCAACCTGCCCTACGCGAGGCCATGGGGACGTGGAAGGCCATCTTCCTGAGCGCCCTTCTTTTTGCCTCTGTACACCTGAATATCTATGTCTTCCTGCAGATATTCCTTCTCGGCCTGATTCTGGCCTACCTCTTTGAAAAGACCGGGACGTTACTAGCGCCTATTTTCGTACACATGCTCCATAACACTACTACACTAACTTATCTCCTCCTGAGTAAGCAACAAGGGGACCTGGGATGACCGTGGAGAAGGCAAAGACGCCACGCAGTGCCATCTCCCCGGAATCTCAACTAGAAGTCCTCAAGAGGGGAGCCATTGACATAGTCAGAGAGGAAGAACTCCTGGAGAAACTCAAACGCTCCTGCCAGGAGAATAGGCCCCTCAGAGTGAAACTGGGTCTTGACCCTACAGCCCCGGACATACACATAGGCAACGCCATCCCCATATTCAAACTAAAGAAATTTCAGGAGCTGGGACACCAGGCCGTCCTCATTATCGGGGATTACACTGCTATGGTGGGTGACCCTGCAGGGGTGAACAAGACCCGGCCTATGCTCTTAAAAGAAGAGGTCATGGCCAACGCCAGGACCTATCTTGAGCAGGTAGGTAAGATACTGGATCTCTCCCGAACGGAAATCATCTACAACAGCCAGTGGTTTGAAAAGGTGGGCTTCTCCGAAGTACTCCGGCTCGCCTCTAAGATGACTGTGGCCAGGATGCTGGAAAGGGACGATTTCTCTCAGCGTTACACGGCCAGAATCCCCATAAGCCTCCACGAGTTTTTGTATCCACTCATGCAGGGCTACGACTCTGTTATGGTCGGGAGCGATGTAGAGCTGGGAGGTACAGACCAGCTTTTCAGCCTCCTGGTGGGTCGTGACCTCCAGAGGGATTTCGGTCAAGAACCCCAGGTGGCCCTCACTACTCCACTGCTTGAGGGTATTGATGGCAATAAAAAGATGAGCAAAAGCCTGGGCAATTACATCGGTATCACGGAGGAACCATCCCAGATATTTGGCAAGGCCATGTCCATTAAGGATGACCTCATGAAGAAGTACTTTATCCTCACTACCGATGTGGATGATAGGCGTATAGACGAACTCCTCGCCCAAGGGGTCCATCCCAGAGAGGCCAAGACGGAGCTGGCGAAGGCCATTGTCGCCCGTTACTGGGGTGAAGAGGCCGCAGAGCGGGCCGCAAAAGAGTTTGACAGGGTATTTAAGGCGCATGAACTCCCTGCAGAGATTCCGGAAGTCATTGTGCCAAGGAATGAACTAAAAGACGGGAAGCTATGGCTGGTGCGATTACTGGTGTTGGCAGGCTTCGCCAGCACTAACAGCGACGCCCGCAGGCTCATCACACAGGGTGGCGTCCATTGTAGTGGCGGAGCTTGCTCCGCCTTTGAAGAGATTACAGACCCCAAGGCCGATATTGAGATTACCCAGGGGATGGTCCTAAAGGTAGGACGCAGGAGGTTCGCCAGGGTAGTGATAAAGGATTAAGTTTCAGATTGTAGCAATCTCTGAGACTTCTGAAAAAGTCAGGACAAGACTGTCATTGCGAGGGGCCTTAGCCCCGAAGCAAATCTCCCAAGTAGTTGCACAGGAAAAACATGAGATTGCTTCGCTACGCTCGCAATGACACCTCCGCGTCTTTTTTCCCCATTTTTCAGAAGTCTCTCCCTATTTATAAAACACAAAAGAAGTAAGAGAATTACTTACCCCTTTTCTAAAGGGAGAGCGAGGGGGTTACTCAATTAAGCGTTACTCATGCACGCCCATGGGCAAAGCGTTGGATGTCTTCAAAGGTCTTAAACTTTATTAGTCTATCTCCACGGGCCTTGGACCTGGATTTGAGGTCTTTTCTGAACTTAAATATGTCCTTACCCAATTGGATGATTTGCTTTTGACTCAGTTTTGATGTATCTGATAAGTTCCACAGGTAGTCGAATAGTTCCTTTCGCGTTTCTTCAGACAACTCGGGCCAGCACTCACTTAACTCGTCTTCCCTGGAATCACAGGTGGCGTAGGCTGGCTTACCTGCCTTAATGAGTCTGCTATCAATGTAGACGTTCCACAGGTATTTATATCGGCGGAGATGCGCGGTACCAGGTTTTGGTACATTTTTCTCCCTGTAGCCGAAGGCCTCATCCGTCTGGTCAGCCACGTGCATGAGTTCATGCCTCAACCTCCCTTCCAGATTTTCAAGGGAGTCTACTACCTCTAGCTCCAGAAGTGCTCCGCCTGAGGCGGACCTCATGTAGTTCATGTCTATGTTAGCCCCTGCAGGAGGATGCTTGATGCACACCTTACAGAGCCGTCCATCTAAGCCCATCTCTATAAGGAATTCCTTAACCTGTTTTAGAATTGTTCGTTCGTTTTGGAATCCTGGGGCAATAGTAATCTCAGCCACTCTTTTCCTCCTGGTAATTTCATAACTGACTGTCGTAAGGCGAGAGCCGCCATTCGGCTGAGCTCACGCCGAAGCCTCAGGCGGGTCGGCATGACAAAAAAGGTCCCCCTTTGTCATCTCATGATTTTAATCACTGCCTTCTTCTTCAGGTTTTGTACGTATTCTTTCTTCCTGCGCTTCATTTCCTCCTGTATGAGCCTGTTGGTGATTTCGTCCTGGACTTCCTCAAAGCTGGGTGTCCTTGCAGGTTTAACCTCTTCGGCCTTGAATATATGAAAGCCCACGGGGCTCCTTACTGGCTGACTTATCTCTCCCTGCTCTAGTGCCAGGGCAGCTTCTCTGAGGTCTTTTATCAATTGTTTCACCTCCGCGTGCTCATACAGCCCCCCTGTGGAGGCCTTTTGGTCTTGAGAAAACTGCTTGCCAAGTTCTGCAAAATCCTCCCCGGCCTTTGCCCGTTGGTATATCTCCTGCGCCTTCTTTTCGGCCTCCTTCGCATTGGGAAGGGCCTTTATCAGTATCTGTCTTACCTTGACTTCCTTTTCCTCACTGAATTCCTCAGGGTGTTTGAGGTAATAGTTCCTGACATCCTTTGGGGAGACAGAAATCTTTTTATAGGCAAACTCCTTAAGCAGGGTCTCCGCCATGATATCTTCTTTCAATTCCCTTTTCTTTTCCACCGGGTTTATGCCCTCCTTGGTGGCCAGTTCATAAAACTTGGAGGCGGAGCCTACCTTATCTATAGCGTCTTTTACGAAGGAGTCTACCTCCTTATTTAGCGCCTCCTCTACGATGGGATTATCCTTGATGAGCCTGCTGGCCTCCTGGATCAGGAGTTGTCTGTCTATGCGTTCATCCAGTACCTCGTTCAGGATTTGCCTGGCCTTCTCCAGAAATTCCCTCCCCTTGTATTTTTCGCTGGCCTCCCTTAAGGCCACGGCCGCGTGCCTTTTCACTTCTTCGTCGGTTATTATTACGCCGTTCACCTCCGCCTTTATGGCCTCTAGTCTTATACTTTCTGCCAAGGACCAACGAGACAGCAAGGAACAACCCAGTCCAATCAAGAGAAATAGGAAAAGAATTTTATAAGCTCTCCTCATTTTTTCACAAAGGGCTAAGAAATCCTCAAGTCTACTTTATGCTAAAAGCGGCCAAAACCATCCGCCTGAGGCGGACATATCACAAAGACTAAATGTTAAAGACCTTTTTCAAAAAATCAAGGGTTTCTTGGCCAGTTTCAGGGCCACCTGAGGCGGATTTGCCGGGAAGTAAGAGGTGGAGGGTATTCTCATTAATTACTCTGATTCTACGCTTTAGGGTTGCCAGGTGTGCCTCTGCCCTCTTCAGGTCTTCTACCTCAATAACCAGCTTCCCGTCCGTGCGGAAGAGTGAACGTATGCCATAATCCTGGGCTGCCAGCCTGAGTGCCCTCTCGGCCAGGAGGTTTTTTACGGGGGACGGAAGGGGGCCAAATCTATCCTGGAGTTCCTCCTCTACTGTGTGTATCTCCTCTCTTGAGTAGCAACGGCCTATCTTGCGGTACATCTCCATCCTGACGGATTCTTCAGGGATATAGGAAGGAGGCAGAAAGGCATCCAGGCGGAGATTTATGGAGACCTCCAGAGGGGTACGTAAGGGTTCCTTTTTTGCCCTCTTTACTGCCGCTTCAAGGAGCTGGCAGTACATCTCATAACCCACTGCCTGGATATGGCCATGTTGCTGAGGGCCAAGGATGTTTCCCGCCCCTCTTATCTCCAGGTCTCTAAGGGCTATCTTAAACCCGGCACCCAGCTCTGAGAATTCTTCAATAGCTTTTAGTTTCTTTTCGGCCTCAGGGCTTATGGGCCTCTCCATGGGTAAGATAAGATAGGCGTAGGCCATGTGTTTATAACGTCCCACACGGCCACGAAGCTGGTGGAGTTCAGCCAACCCAAAGTTATCGGCCTCATTAATAAAAATGGTGTTCACGTTAGGGATGTCCACTCCTGACTCAATTATTGTGGTGGAGACGAGGATGTCATATTTTCCCTCTACAAAATCCAGCATTATTTTCTCCAGGAGTCTCTCTTGCATCTGGCCATGGGCTACGGCTATCCTTGCCTCCGGGACTATACTGTAGAGTTCCCCAGCCACTGCCTTGATGTTATACACCCGGTTATGTACAAAGTAGACCTGTCCCTCGCGAGCCAGTTCAAAAAGGATTGCCTGACGAATTTTTTCTGGGTCATGGCGCATGAGGAAGGTCTTGATTGCAAGACGGTCCTGAGGAGGGGTGGTCAGGCAAGAGATGTCTTTTAGACCGAGTAGTGACATGTGGAGGGTTCTTGGTATGGGCGTGGCAGTGAGGGTGAGCACGTCCACCGTCTGGCGGAGCTTCTTGAGCCTCTCTTTGTGCTCTACGCCGAAGCGCTGTTCCTCATCTATTATTACTAACCCCAGGTCTTTAAAGGCCACGTCCTTCTGAATGAGCCTGTGGGTACCTATGATTACGTCCACTGTGCCTTCTCTCAGGGCCTCAAGTGCGAGTTTCTGCTCGTGAGGAGACCTGAAGCGGCTCAGGACTTCTATCTTTACAGGGTAATCGGCCATGCGTTCGGAGAAGGTGCGCAGGTGTTGTTGGGCAAGAATGGTGGTAGGCACAAGGACAGCCACCTGTTTGCCATTCAACACTGCCTTAAATGTCGCACGAATGGCCAGCTCTGTCTTACCGTAACCCACGTCTCCACACACGAGTCGGTCCATGGGGCGGTTTGACTCCATATCTGTCTTAATCTCCCTGGTAACCTTGATTTGGTCTTCGGTTTCTTCATACGGGAATTCTGCCTCAAACTCCTTTTGCCACTCGGTGTCGGAAGGATACTGTATGCCTGGCCTGGCCTCCCGCTGAGCCTGCACCTCCAGAAGCTCTTCTGCCAGGTCGGTTACTGCCCTTTCTACTTCTTCCAACCGCTTCGTCCAGCCCAGTCCGCCTAATTTACTTAAGGGGGGCCGATGCTCACTGGGACCGATATACTTTTGCACCAGGTTTATGCCGCTTGAGGCAGGCACGTATAACTTCGTCCCCCCTTCAAACTCTAGTACCAGACACTCCCGCTTTTGCCCCTCATGTTCCAGTTCCTCCATACCCAGGAAGCGAGCAATACCATGGGCTACGTGCACTACGTAATCCCCTCTTCGCAGTTCCACAAAACTCTCTATGGGCCTTGCAGAAACGGACTTCTTGGGTTCTCTCCTGAGACGATAACGGTGGAAGAGTTCGTGGTGGGATAAGAGGAGCAATCCAAGGTCCCTGAAGAAGAACCCCCTGTTCAGTCTTCCAGTGGTAGATTCTAGTGGTACCGACACTGGTGCAAACTGAGTACCTTCCTCCCGTAATAATTCCTGAAAGCGTTTCTCCTCTGCCTCATTATTACAGAAGACCATCGCCCGTCTGACCCGGGTTGAAAGGTCTCGTAACTCTGCGAGGGCCTCTTTTAGCCCGGGACCGAACCTTTCCACGGATTCTACGTCAAAATTGTGAACGCCTCCGTTGCCCGCCTTTTTATCGCCCGGTCCGCCTGGGGTGAAAGGCAGAAATGAGAGGAGAAACCGTGTGTATGCGGACCATTTCTTGTCTATTTCCTCATAGGTGTGTAACCAGGGTATTGGGTGTGGTAGCTTCTGGGCCTTCTCTAGGATATTTTCCGGTTCCTTCAGTACTATCCAGGACCCTTTTGGGAGATAGTCCAGAAGGTCTGCCTGAGGCGGATTCCCCATAGGGGCAGGACCCTCTTTGAGGGCGAGTATATTTACTTCATCAAGGCTTTTTGTGGAAGTCTGCGTATCGGGACTAAAGAGTCTAATGGATTCTACCGTGTCTCCAAAGAACTCCAGGCGGTAGGGTGTCTCAGAGGAAGGGGCAAAAACGTCTAAGATACAACCCCTGAGACTAAACTCCCCCGGGGCCTCTACCATGCTTACCCGCTGGAAACCCCTATCTACCAGCCATTCCACTACCTCTTGTTGCCTAAGATCCTTTTCCACAGCCACCTTCAAGGTGTTTTTAACAAGTTCTTCTGGTACTGGCAACCTTTGCAAGAGGGCCTGGATTGGGCAGACAACTATGTTCGTTCCGTCAATCCGTGGCGCACCTTCTGAAAAGAGCAGCGGGTGTATGACTTGAAGCTGCCGGGCAAGGAGTTGTCTGGAAGGCTTACCTTCCATCATGGAGAAATCTTCCAAGGGCGGAAAGATACTGGCCCTGAACCGTTCTGGTACAAGGCTGGCCTTGCCATGAAGAAAGAGGTTCAGGTCTTCCCTGGCCTCCTCTGCCTCTTCCAGGCTGCTGGTGACTAGAAGTATCCATGATGGGGGTTTTCTTTGTCCGCCAGCGGTAGACACCGCTTCCATCAATCCGGCCAGCACAAAGGCAGCCGAAGACCCCCAAAGCCCTCCAATTTTTATCTCTGCATCAGTTTTAATGGCCTTCTGCAGGGCCTTAAACTTGTTGTTTTCCCTGAGGAATTTAAGTAACGTTTTCATAAGGACTTCAGACATTTTCTCACAAGTTAATTGTAACCATGGTCTCTTAAGGGTGTCAAGGAAATATAGGAGGGCTAGGAACCGCCGACGTCCCGTCTTTTGTATTGCATTCCACGGGGTAAAGAGTTAGTATTTTGAAAAGCAGGTGGCAGTGCCTTTGAGAATGAGATTGGGGAAGTAGAGGCTATGGAATACCTGAGTATAGTTATTATCGCACTCCTGATAGGACTCTTCATCTATTTAATTTTTACCCAGCGTAGGGGGCAGAAGGGCCAGGATACACCGCTCCTCCTTCAGCAGCAGGTTATTGACCTCAGGGAGCAGACCAGGGAGAGTATGTCTCAACTCTCCAACATGGTACTGCGGACAAATGAGGCCCTGAGTTCCAGGGTAGCTGATGCCACCAACGCCCTTACCCAGGTACAAGTTCAGCTACAGCAGCAGATGGACAGCTTGAGGCAACAGACCTCTTCCTCTCTCAATCAGCTCACAGATCAACTTAATCAGCGTCTACAGGCCCACCAGGAGGTCCTCTCAAAGACCCATGAGACACTGGGCGGCAGACTGGACCATCATGCCAACATCGTAAAGGACGTACATGGGAAGCTTGAAGGACTCTTTCAGGCCACACAAGGTGTCATGGAGCTGAAACGAGATATTGCCTCTCTCCAGGAGACCTTCAAGGCCCCCCAACAACGCGGTGGAATAGGGGAGATGTTACTGGAAAAACTCCTGAAAGATGCCCTACCAGCGGACCTCTGGGAGCTACAGCACGCCTTCAACGACGGGAACAAAGTGGATGCCGTGATAAAGATGGAGGGTAGATACGTACCCATTGATGCGAAGTTCCCGCTGGATAACTTCAAGAAACTCATCAACGCAAAGGACGATACCGAAAGGAAGGGTGCAAGAAGGGCCTTCCTCACCGATGTAAAGAACAAAATAGAAGACATAGCCCAAAAATATATTCGTCCGGAGGAAGGTACTTACGATTATGCCTTCATGTACATACCTGCTGAGGGAGTGTACAGCGAAATGCTAAGCCTCGATGGTTCTTCAGGAGAAGGCCTGCTGAATTATGCCTGGGGGAAAAGGGTTTTTCCTGTTTCACCCAACACCTTCTGGGCACACCTGCAGGCCATCCATTTTGGACTTAAGGCCTTAAAAATAGAGGAAAAGGCTGAAGAGGTGCTAGAAGGAATCCAAACTCTCAAAAAGAATTTTGAAGGTTTCAAAAAAGACTTCGAGATACTGGGTAACCATCTTAGAAACGCCGGACAGAAACATGAGGACGCCAGAAAAAATCTGGACAGGCTAGGTGACCGCCTGGAGAGGATAGAGTCCCTTGGCAGGGAACCGGAAGGCAGAACAGTTGGAGCATCCCCGGATTCAGGATCTGGGTCCCTCTCATAGGCAAGCCCTGTATCACACTAGGTACAAGGCAAGATCCGCTGCAACTGAAAATCCATGGCAATCCTGGTGGGGGTAGATGAGGCAGGTTACGGCCCTGTCCTTGGGCCTCTTGTGATTACTGCAGTGGTCTTTGAGGTAAAAGACCACGAGGTTGATGGCAACCTCTGGCAGATATTGAAGGGGGCAGTAGTCCGCCCGGGATCTATCCGCCTAAGGCGAACCACACCTGGGGAGGGAGTTAATCTGCCTCAGGCGGATCAATCCGCTTTAGGCGGACTGGCCGTAGCCGATAGCAAGCGACTCTATTCCTCTAGACGAGGACTCAGGCGTCTTGAAGAAGGCATCCTTGCCTTCCAGGGGGTGGTATCCGCCTCAGGCGGACTGGTCCGCCTCAGGCAGATAGAGAATCTCAGAGTGCTCCTGGAAGTACTTCACTGTTACGATGAAAGCCTGCCACAGTTATACCCATGGTATCAGGATATGGAACTGGGCCTTCCGTTAGCTGCCCCTCTTGAAGAAGTTACCTACTACAGGGAACTCCTTAAAGGAATCTTAACCTCAAGAGGCATAAGATTTCTTGGGGCAAGGGCAATAGCTGTGTCCCCCCATGAATTCAATAAAATGGTGGAATCCTGTGGCAACAAGGCCTTGCTCCTCTTTGGTAGCTGTGCTAAGTTAATTGGTAGCCTGTGGAGGGAGTACCCACAACTGGAAGTCCTTTGCGACAAGCACGGAGGCCGGAATCGGTATGTGGCCTTGCTCTCAAGGGCCTTTAGCAGGTCTAGCATCAACATCCTTTCGGAAGGGCCGGATGTCTCCTCTTACGAACTCAGAGACGGCACGAAGCGGCTAAGGGTCTCTTTTATACTAAAGGCAGAGGATAAACACCTGCCTGTGGCCCTTGCCTCTATGTATAGCAAATATTTGAGGGAGTTGTTCCTAAAACTCTTCAATAAATACTGGCAGGAGAGGCTTCCAGGGCTGAGGCCCACCGCAGGTTATCCTAAGGACGCCAGGCGATTCCTGAGGGATATTGACAGGATGAAGTCCTCACTTAGAATAAGCGATGAGATACTGATAAGGAACCGATAATGAAATGTAGGGGCAGTTTTAAGACCTGCCCTTACAACAAAACCAATAATGAAAGGAGTAGAAATGGCAGTTAACGTGGCAGTAGTTGGGGCAACAGGTGCGGTGGGTACAGAGATGATGCGTATCCTGGAGGAGAGGAATTTCCCTGTCAAAAACCTACGCCTCCTGGCCTCCAAACGTTCTGCCGGAAAGACCCTGACCTTTAAAGGAGAGGAGGTTCAGGTAGAGGAACTGACCCCGGAGTCCTTTAGTGGGGTGGAAATAGCCCTCTTCAGTGCGGGGGCCTCCGTCTCAAAGGTCTTTGTCCCCCATGCCGTACGGGCAGGGGCGGTGGCGGTGGATAACACCAGCGCCTTCAGGATGGATGAGGGCGTACCCCTTGTGGTACCGGAGGTTAATTCACACGAGATTCCCAAACATAAGGGTATCATCGCCAACCCCAACTGTTCCACTATACAGATGGTACTGGTCCTTAAGCCCATTCATGACGTTGCCAGGATAAAGAGGGTGGTGGTGTCTACCTATCAGGCCGTCTCAGGGGCTGGTTGGGAGGCCACCCTGGAGCTTGAGGAAGAAACAGAGGCCATTCTTAATGAAAGGAAATACAAGAGAAAAATCTTCCCTCATCAGATTGCCTTCAACTGTATACCACAGATACCCCAGGCAGATGCCTTCTTGCCCAACGGCTATACCTCGGAAGAGATGAAGATGGTAAACGAGACCAAGAAGATTATGGGCGACCAGTCCATAAGGATCACGGCCACAACCGTTAGAGTTCCTGTGATAAGGGGGCACAGTGAGTCGGTGAACGTAGAGACGGAAAGGAAACTCACGGCAGAGAAGGCCAGGGAGATTCTCTCAAGGGCAGCGGGGGTGGTAGTCTACGATGACCCACAACATCAGCTCTACCCCCTTGCTACCCTTGCAGCGGGACGTGACGAGACCTTTGTGGGACGGATAAGAGAGGATTTCTCCATAGAGAATGGGCTGAACCTCTGGGTAGTCAGCGATAACCTCCGCAAGGGTGCGGCACTTAATGCCGTACAGATCGCCGAGAAGCTCATTAAAATACCCGTAGCACAAAGTGTTAGGTCTACTTAGGAGGTTTTAAATGGACATACATCTTGAATACAGAGTTGAAGTATTTGAAGAAGAAGGACAGTATGTAGCCCTTTGTCCTGAGCTTAATGTGTCCAGCTTTGGTGATACCGTAGAAGAGGCCAAGAGGTCCTTACAAGAGGCGGTAGAACTCTTCCTTGAGGAGTGTGAATCTATGGGCACATTGAATGAGGTACTCTCTGAGGCTGGCTTCATTCCGGACCCACAAAGACCTTTTTATTGGAAGGGGAGAAGGCCAATATTAATTGAGAGAATAGCCTTGTAATAAGGCCCTAAATGCCTCAGCGTAAGATAGTCCCCATCCATTACAAGAAATTAATCAAAATTTTTGAAATGGAGGGCTTTGTGGTAAGTCGTCAAAAGGGAGATCATATAAGCATGACCAAGTCAGGTGTTCGCCGTCCCCTTGTTATTAAGACCAGCCCACGAGAGGTTCCAGTTACACACATACGCACAAACCTTACAACAGCTGGGATTAGCCGCGAGAGGTACTTTGAGTTGCTGGATAGGATATAAGAAATCTGAGATAAAAACAATGAGGAAGTATCCCGTCATTATTGAGAGAGCCAATGGCAATTACTCTGCTTATTGCCCTGATTTACCAGGATGTGTAGCTACGGGGGCTACTATACGTGAAGTCAAAAAAAATATGAAGGGAGCAATAGAACTGCATATCAAGGGCTTAAAAGAGGATGGACTTCCCATACCAAAACCCTCTACAAAGGTTGCTTGGGTATAAATAAGTAATTTGTCAAATGCGCAACATCAGACTGGTTATTGAATACGATGGGACTAACTTCTTAGGCTGGCAGGAGCAGAGGCGTAGCGTGCGACCTCGTGTCGCACGGCCTGGAACGTGCCAGACAAGCTGGCACGCTACAGAAACAGACCACATCCCCACCATCCAGGCTTGCCTGAGAGAGGCCATACACAGGGTCACAGGGGAATGGGTGGTGGTTTACGGGGCCTCCAGAACCGATGCGGGCGTCCATGCCCTAGGCCAGGTGGCAAACTTCAAGACCTCTTCCAGATTGCCCGCAGAGAGGTTCGTACGTGCACTTAATTTTTATCTGCCCAAAGAGATTGTTGTACGCTCTGCAGAGGAGGTACATGAGGAGTTTCATGCCCAGTTTCATGCCAGGAGCAAGGTCTACCGCTACACCATCCTGAATGACCCGGTACCCAGGGCAATAGACCGGAATCTCTATTATCACTATCCCTGGCCCCTGGATGTAGAGAAAATGAGGAAGGCAGCCCGGTATCTCCTGGGAGAACACGATTTCAGGGCCTTCTGCGTGGAAGCCTCTGATAAGGAGAACACCATCCGCACTATAAAGTCCTTTGAGATTATGGAGTCCAGTCCGCCTCAGGCGGACGTCGCTGGGCATTATCCATTGTCCGTCCCAGGCGGATCAATGGACTCCAAAACCAATAGGCATATCTATTTCTTTATAGAGGCCGATGGGTTCCTGCATAAGATGATAAGGGGCATAGTGGGGACGTTACTTCTGGTGGGAAGCGGCAAGATGGACCTGGAGGGATTTAAAAGGGTAGTGGAGGCCAGGGACCGCCGCCTGGCAGGCCCCACTGTTCCGGCAAGGGGGCTTTGCCTGTTAAGGGTCAATTATAATGGGAATTATACATGGCCCGTACAGTCCTGAGGCGCAGAGATGGGTCTTTAGACCCGTCCTTAAAGAGGACAAACCTGAAGATATGCCTCTACGTCTCCCTTTGCCTACTTGTTAGTTGCACAAAAGGGACTAAAATCTCAGACCTCTATCAATACCGCTTCACGATGATGCAACCCCCTACGGGTAAATTGAACTTTGAGGACGACAACCTTCGTTTTTCATTCCAACCTAACAGGGAGAGGATTGACCTTACGATAGAGAATAAAGGGACAAAGGTGGTTGAGCTTGATTGGGATGAGGTGGAGTTTGAGGACCGATACGGGGCAGTCCATAAGGTGACCGCCCAGGATGTAAAGTTTGAGGAAAAGGATAAACCCAAGGCCGCCATCGTTATTGACCCCGGCAAGAGGCTGGAGACGTGGGTACTACCCTCAGACCATGTGAAGCGCTCTATGAAACGCTGGAAGGTTAAACCCCTCTTCCCCGAATTAAAGACGGGTGCCGATGTGGACTCCTGGGACCGTACCACCTTCAAGCTTGTTATGCCACTGAAGGTCGGTGAGGAGAAGAAGGACTACAGGTTTGGATTCAGGGTAAGGATTGATTAGGTCCAAGAAATGAATCTAGGTGCTTGAAAATAGGGCAGAAAAATGTTAGGAAGGGGGAAGTAATTTCCTGGCCGTTGAGTGGGCGCTTGGCTCAGAGGCTAGAGCACTTGCTTCACAAGCAAGGGGTCGGTGGTTCGAGTCCACCAGCGCCCACCACTTATGGATATCAAGAAACGAAATCAGAATGAGAGAAAATTTGGCAAATGGGAAGAACTTCCTGAAGGAGGACGGCGTTATTGGTATGAGGTTTCAGCTAGTTCTGGATATAAAGCTCGTTACATTAAAGAGGTAGATTCAGAGGAAAGGACTGTACGTTTTTATCAAGAGATTTACAATGAGAAGGGAAACCTCGTGGAACTGCATCTCAAATTTCCGGTAGATGTTGGACATCAACGCCTTGAGAAATAGCATGGTTATCAGACGAGAAGACGTGGCCCACAAGTTAGAGGATTATCTTCATCAACAGTTGACCCTTTCTGAACTTGTAGATTGGGCAGAGAGCGTAATGCAGGAAGGCGACTTCTACGAACCTGACTTTGAAATGCTCCGAGACATTGTCGGTCGTCTTGGACTGGCCGATGTGCGTGCCTTCGGGCTGACGTGGGAAGATTGCTCAAATTATCTTGCACGTTTGGGCTATCGTGTAAGCGTGGAAGTCTCACCAGCATCTTAGTCAGGTTACTAAGCAAGCGGTGGTTCAAGTCCACCAGCGCCCATTCGCTGTCTAATGATTTAACTGAACTTAATATGATTGGTTCACTCTGAAAGGGAGACATAATGCCCAAACGATTTGTAGTGGACAAGAAAGGTAAAAGAACTGCTGTTATGCTGAGCATCCGTGAATATGAGGAGCTACTGGAAGATTTGGATGACCTGAAGACTATGCTCAGCAGGAAAGGAGAAAAGTCTATCCCCTGGGAAGAAGCTAAGACAAGGCTAAAAAAGGGGTATAAACACTCAGAAAATTAGGGGCAGCGGAGAGGACTACAGGCTTAGAGTAGGAGACTATCGAGTGCTTTACAAAATCTATGAGAAAGAGAAGGTAGTAGATGTATTTGCAATAAAGCACAGGAGGGAGGCTTATAGATAGGGTTCCAAGCCAAACCAGCGCCCACCACTACCCCTTAGCCCTTTGCCCTTCTAGCACCTTTAAGGCTGCCTCTACCACCTTCGGACAGAACTGAGTACCGGCATTCCTTTTTAACTCTTCTAGGACTTCGCCCATGGGTCTGGCCCCACGGTAGGGCCTCTCGCTGGTCATAGCGTCTACTGCGTCAGCCAGGCATAAGGTTCTCGCACCGATGGGTATTTCTTCCCCTTTTATGCCTTCAGGGTAACCTCTTCCATCGTATCGCTCGTGGTGATGGAGAATCATAGGTATTAACTCACCGAATCTCTCTACTGGACGGATTATCTGGACGCCTTTTGTACAGTGTTCTTTTATCAGATTCCACTCCTCCGGAGTGAGTTTACCTGGCTTATCCAGCAGCCCTTCGTAGGTCCCTATCTTCCCGACATCGTGGAGGAGGGCCGCCATTCTTATCTTTTCTACGTCTTCGCCTCCGAAATCAAGCTCCCTTGCTATGGCAACGGAGAGTTCGGCTACCCTTTCACTATGACCTTTGGTCCAGGGTGACTTGGCATCTATGGCCTCAGAAAGACATTTCACGGTGTCAAGTAAAGACTTTTTCAACTCCTGAATTAGCCTTGCATGGGAAAAGGCCAGGGCCAGTTGACCGGTCACTCCTTCGGTAATAGAGATGTCCTCTGTACGAAATCCAGCCACACGCTTACTGCCCATGTTAAGGAGGGCAATTACCTCACCTTCAAGCATGATAGGTACCCTCAGGTCAGATTGAAATCCCTCTTCCAAGAACTGTCTATCTAAAGGTAGTAGTTCTCCCGCTTGCTTTAGGTCATTTCTTAGTATGGTTCTTTTTTCCTTAACTACCTGTGCAGCGTTAGTATCTTCAAATGGTACGAAATCGCCCTTTTTTCTTGCCTTCGTACCCCAGCCGTAGTAATAGACAAAACCACCTCGCTCCTTATCCACCATTACTATGGTAACCCTATCACACGGTATAAGTCGCCCAATAAGGTGCGTTGTGCCCTCAAAGAGTTCGTCAAGATTATCTATCTTTAGCAGTATACCGCGGTCTATCTCTGTCAACACACGGAGGGTCTCTACCTTCTTCCCTAGCTCCTGGCTCTTATCCTCCAGCACCCTATACTGATGGGCACTCTCCAGAAAAGAGGCGGCTATAGTACCCATCACCTCAATAATGCTCACTACACCGGGGCTGTACCCTCGTCGCTCCCTGCTTATTACCCCCAGACACCCGTACACCTTCTCTCTTGCCCTTAAAGGGATATAAAGGGCTGAGATGTAGCCCCTCTCTTTAGCTATTTCCCTTCTTTCGGGACAGGAGCACTCAGCAAGGTCTTCAAAATAAACTGTTTCTCCTCTCTCGTAGACCAGCCCAGGAAGGCCCACACCTTTCTTAAAATGCAGGGCCTTTGCTGAAAGGAAAAACTCTTTATCCAGCCCTTCCGAAGTCAGGGGCACCATCTCTTGCAACTCTTCGTCAAGCAGGAATACCTCGCCGCCGACGGTACCTGTAGTTTCAATAGCCCTTCTCAGGGTAATCGTAAGGACTTCTTCCATAGAACCGGAGTGGCTGACCTCCTGTACAAATGCAGTGAAGGTTCGGAGGAGGGACTGCATTGCCTCGTTTGTACGCAAGACCTCCTTGTTGCGTTCCTGCAGGAGGTCCGCCATGCAGTTGAGTCCGTGGGCTATCTGTCCGAATTCATCCCTGTCCCGCATCTTTAACCTATAATCCAGTTCTCCGCTGCCTATTCTAGTTGCACCCTCTTGAAGGTTTTTCACAGAACTGGCAACTGCCCTGGCAGAATGCACACTCCAGGATAGAAAGCCGGCCAGGAACAATAGCGTCACACCCCCTGCAATAGTGAGCACAACGTACATGGGTTTGTAGACCTCTATTGCCGGACGCTCTACGACTACAGCCCAACCAAGTACTGGCATAGGGGCATAGGTACCTATTACCTTGCCTCCTGTAAACGTCTCATAAGCTGCACGTCTATCACAGTAACAAGGCCTGCCAGAGAGGAAATCCTGGATAATAGAAAGGTGACTTACATTCCTCGTCTGCTGCATGGAAGAACGTTCCTGATGGGCAACGACATTCCCATGATTATCCACCAGATAGGCAACAAAACCCTCTGGTAAGTTTTCTGACGCTGCCTGCCATAACTTCTCCATGTTTACCTTGGCCTTTAGGATTTTTAGAACCTTATCATTGACATCTTTTATAGGAACAGTCATCTCTACATGATTAGCTGCTTTCCATATAAAAGTGGGGCTCATGTAGACTCTACCCTTCACAGCTACGATAAAATCCCTGGAGCCAGTTTCATTAGCGTAGTCCCGTTCAGAAACCACTTTATCTTCTACTCTGGCTAACTTTATCTCCTGCCAGCCGCTGGTATCCAGTACTATGAGTTGGGTTAGCTCAGGCATTTCCTCTACGAGTTCCTTCATGTGTCGCTCTTGTTGGGCGAGTGTGAGGGCCTGATACCCCGGTTCAGGTATTAGGGTGAAGAAATGCTCTTCGTAGATGAGCTTGTCTCTTACGTTGCTGAAATGGCCTGTATAAAAATTCCAGGCTATCTCATCTGCCAGGGATTTCTGGTAGGCAATGTCCCTTTTAAAGAGGAGGTTTCTGCTGGTCCAGACCAATGCCCCGGAGATGGCCAGGGTGGAGAGAACCACCGGTAAGACGGTAAGGATTATCAATCGCCTTCTTAAGAGCATTGATTTACCCCTTTGGATAGCGATTTTTCACTTGCTATAAAGCCACCGTTTACAAAAAACTTGCCAGTTAGGAGCCTAATCCAGCTTTTTCATTCTGAAATGACCCTTGCATAACCGTCATCTATGAGTTCCTTCAGTGACATCTCCCTTTCAAACAGCTTCAGGTGGATAAGATATCTTTGTACCTTTTCCAATTCCTCCACCCTGGGCACAAGGTCATTGTACGTAGTTCCATCAGGCGGGTCAGTCAAACATTTGTAAATAATGTCTTCGTTGAGTCCAACGTACAATGCAGCCAGCTTTGAAGCCTTTTGTGAGTTGGACTCTATAAATTTTCCCGCTTTTACCAGGACCTTTATTAGTTCCTCTACCTTGTCAGGATTTGTGCTTATCGTGGATTCCAGTAGATAGAAGGCACAGTCCACATGTCCTTCCCAAATCTCGTAAGAATAGGCAAGAATCTTGCCTGCGCCAGTTACCTCGGCCAGGGTTGGGAATGGTTGCGCCACCAGGAAGCCGTCAATCTCTCCCCTGGCCAGGGAAGGGGCCATGTCGGGTGGTTCCATCTCAAAGATAGTAAAGTCTTCCTTAGAGAGATGCCCCCTTTCCATCAAGTACTTATGAAGGTTGATATGTTGCATGGAGAAAAGGCTCGGCACGGCAAGGAGACCTCCCTTTAGCCCTTCTATTGAACTTATATCTGGCCTTACCACAAGGGCGGAGCCGTTCCTGTGGCCAAGGAGGACAAGCTTCAGGGGTATCCCCTTCTGCCTCAGTTGCATGCCTAGTGGTACAAGCATAAATGCACCATCCACCTTGCCTGTTGCTACTGCCTCTGAGAGTTCATTCCAGGCGGTATATTTTACTGGCTGCAGAGAGAAACGTTCAAAGTTTCCTTTATTGGAAAGCTCGTACGCAATGGGCAAGATAAGGTGGTCTAAGATTGGCAGATACGCAATACGGAGGGCAGGCTTTTGTCCAGATGAATCATGGGTGGTTGAAAGCAGGAAAAACAGAATAATAAGGGAAAAGATGATTATACAAAATGCATTAATATTGCGAAGGAAACTTTTCATTTTCCCCTCAATATTTGCGAATAATGTGTGAATAGTATATCATATTGTCCAATAAATGCAACAAATACTTACAATATCAATATATTGCGCTATTTATGTGGAAATAAATAAATTAAAATACTCTCTAAAAACAGACGGGCTGGGGTTCTAAAAATGCGTACAATAGCGAGGAAGCAAAACTAGGTTTTTATCCCTCCCATAGCCTCAGGAGTTCTTTTGCGAGTTTAGCATAATCCTCCGCCCCCCTGGAGCCAGGGGCGAAGGTAAAGATATCTTGCTGGGCAATCTGGGCCTGATTTATGGTCTCGTTTCTCGTAATCTGTGTCCGTAACACCTTGCCCTTGTAGGCAGAGAGTTCATCCATGACGTATTCATTTGTGGCCCTGAGCCTGGGGTCCACAAGGGTAAGGAGTATACGGTAGTCCTCAAAGGAAGGCCCCTTTGCCCTCCTCACCAGGCTCAAAAGGTCTGTAATACTATCAATGGAGAGCCTGGACATTATAGAGGGGATAAGGAGGAACTGGGCGGCCTTGATGGCGTTCACGGCAAAGAGCCCCAGTCCGGGGGGGCAATCAATAATTACGTAATCATAGACACTTTTGATGGAATAGAGGCTCTTGGAAAGCAGGGATTCACGGAAGTTTTTACCGCAGCGGCCGTATAGCTCCTCAAGGACCTGAGAAAGTTTTATCTCGGAAGGTACCAGGTCAAGTCCCTCCCTGGGACCTTTGCGGATAACCTCATGAATGTCACCCCCCCAGTACTGGGCGAAGAGAGAGGCGGCCTCCTTTAGCATTATATCCTTTACAGAGAGGTCAGAATTTTCTACCTGCAGCCCTATGCCTTTTGTAGAGTGGGCCTGCGGGTCCATATCCACAAGTAGCACCCTCTTGTCGTTCAATACCAGTGCGTTAGCAAGGTTGATGCTGGTTGTAGTCTTCCCCACCCCACCTTTCTGATGTACCACACTTACTATCATACCTACTTCCCCTTTTCTTCCGCCCCAGACGGGCCTGCCACGAGCGACACCCCTCATATCACCCGAGGTCTCTCCAGAAGATACCACGTGGTGCAGAAAAATCAAGAAATTTTGGGAGGTTACATAGGGGATAGGGGGTAGGGAGTAAGATGTAATCGGCCTTAGGCGGAAAAGGGACTGTACAGACCCCTCCATTCCTTCTTAAAAGAGGGGATGGGGGATGTATATGGAGTCCAAAACTCACTTCTGAAGTTCAGGTCAAAGACCTTGACTGAGGAGAAATTTTCTGTTAGGAATAATTTCAGTCTGGGGAGTAGTGTAACGGTAGCACTGCAGACTCTGGATCTGCCTGTCTAGGTTCGAATCCTGGCTCCCCAGCCATTCCCTCTTGCATAGAACCCTGCCAGTGGCTTACAGGGTGGCTCAGGTTGCATCCGCATTTCGTAAGTTTTTACAGTAAAGGAACGATGTACAAGGAAAGGATATCTACTTTAGCCGTCGCATCGATGGCCACGGGAATTCTCAGCATGGTACTCTTCCCATTTTACAGGGTAGCAGTCCCTTTGGTTGTAGTAATTACCCTGCTAGGTATTGGTGCAATCGTTACTGGCGTATTTGCAATACGGCGAGCAGCCATCTATCCCCTTAGGGGACGTGTCTTTGCCAATATTGGCATAATTACCGGTGCCAATGGCCTGTTCTGGATGTGGGTGGACTTTATTTTTCGCATGATGAGGTAAAAGTATGCAATGTCTTCTTGTTGTTGAGACCCGGAGGGATGTGAGACGGGAACTTTTCTTTACATAGGGGTTATATATGCCAATTGCTTATGAAATCCTTTAGAACCTTCCTCAAAACAGGCCTGCCCACTTCTTTCAATTCGTATCTCACCCTTACAGTAGGCTTGGTGCATACAAGTATCCTGCATAAATCAGTGGGAGTGGCGGAGATTACTGCATCGCACCTGGCCTCTCTGATGACATGGTTCATTTCGTTTAGCTGTTCCTCCCCATAGCCCATGGCAGGTAGCACCTTTCCAAGGTGGGGGTATCTGCGGAAGGTCTCTTTCAATGAACCAACCAAAAAAGGTCTGGGGTCTATAATCCTGGCCCCATAGCGTCTTGCCGCAAGTACGCCTGCCCCATAGGGCATCTCCCCATGGGTCAGGGTAGGGCCATCCTCAATCACCAGTACCCGCCTGTTCTTGATAATTTTCAGGTTATCCAGGGTTATCTCCAAATCGGCGTAGATTACCCTTGCGTTGGGATTCTTCTCCCTGATATTCTTCTCCACCTGCCTTATTGACGCCTTTCTGGCCGTACCCACCTTGCTAACGATGATCATGTGGGCACGGCGCAGGTTTACCTCCCCCGGGTAGTATGACACCTCGTGCCCTGGCCTGTGTGGGTCCACCAGCACAATGTGGAGGTCTGGTAAATAGAAGGGAAAGTCATTGTTACCGCCGTCCCATATGATAACATCTGCCTCTTTTTCCACCTCCCTTAAGATTCTTGCATAATCCACACCTGCATACAATGTGATACCCATTTCTATTAAGGGCTCAAACTCCTCCCTTTCCTCTACGGTACAGCCATGGAGGTCCAGGTCTTTAACCTCCCTGAATCGCTGGCAGACCTGCTTCTTGAGGTCTCCATAAGGCATCGGGTGGCGGACGGCCACAGGGTGAAGCCCCATTTCCTTTAGAATCTGGCAGACCTTTCTTGTCGTGGGGCTCTTACCACAGCCCGTCCGCACGGCAGTAACGGCTACGACTGGCTTCTTTGATTTCAGCATGGTACTTTCCGGGCCGAGCAGAAGGAAGTTGGCCCCGGCGGCGTTCACCGTAGCCGATTTTTCCATGACGGCAGGGTAGGAAAGGTCGCTGTAGGCCAGGACGACAGTATCCACCTTGTGTCTCTTTATAAGTCCTTCCAGTTCTGCCTCAGGGAGGATGGGGATGCCCCTTGGATAGAGTCGTCCCGCCAGGATAGGAGGATATATCCTGGGGCTTATGTTGGGTATCTGGGCGGCGGTGAAGGCTACCACCCGATACTGGGGGTTATCCCTGTAGCAGAGATTGAAGTTGTGAAAATCCCTGCCAGCGGCACCCATGATAATAATTTTTTCTCTCTTCATGTCCAAACCAAATAACCAATTGATAGGCCTTCAGGTCTGTCCCTACAAAATCACCCTGACCCAAAGGCATGTCTCTACCCTGACTACGGGCTACTATCTACTGTTTTTTATTATTCTTGTCCCCGTCCTGCCTTCCAGTGCAGTTGCAAGGGCCTCCGGCGAGGTGATAAGCACCTCTTTACCTGTTGTCTCAACGAACTCCAGAGCTGCGGAGATTTTTGGTCCCATACTCCCAGGCGGGAAATGCCCAGCATCCAGGTAGTTTCTAGCTTCTCTAGACGTCATACAACTGATGGGTCTTTCCTGGGGGGTGCCAAAATAGAGGGCAACTCGGGGAACTCTCGTGAGGATGATAAAGAGGTCTGCCCCTATCTCTCTGGCCAGGAGGCTGGCCGTATAGTCTTTACCTATAACTGCCTCTACGCCTACAAGGCATCCATCCTCCCTGGTCAGGGGTATACCACCACCACCACCCGCAATGATTATATGCCCTCTCTCCACAAGGGATTTTATGGTCTCTGCCTCAAGGATTTCTATGGGTCTGGGAGAGGGTACTACCCTGCGGTAACCCCTGTGGCTGTCCTCTATTATCTCCCAGTGCCTTTCCCTGCGTAGTCTTTCTGCTTGTTCCTTTGTATAGAACGGACCTACGGGCTTTGTGGGATGTTCGAACTTCTCCATGTCTGGTTCTATTACCACCTGCGTGACCAGGGTAGTAACCTCTTTTTTTAGCCCTCGCGAAACGAGCTGATTGCGCATCTCTATCTCCAGCATAAACCCCATGGTACCCTGCGTGGCGGCTACACAGACCTCAAGTGGCAAGGGAGGCGTCTTCCTCTGTGCCTCCTCCACCTGGATAAGGAGGTTACCTACCTGAGGGCCGTTCCCATGGACTACAATAAGCTCGTACCCCCTCTCTACGATATCCAGAAGTACCTGGCAGGTCTCCTTGCAATGGAGGAGTTGCTCCTGGACGGTGCCCTTCTCATTTTCTTTCAGGATGGCGTTACCGCCAAAGGCAATGACTGCTTTTTTTATCAATGTAAGAGGCCTCCCTTGAATAGAGATGAGATCCTGAAATCATTCTATCCTTCTGACGATTGCTGTGCAAGAAAGATAAGAGGGGACGTCCCGTCTGTTCGTTTATTCTGGCAGGGACATTTATTGCTTAAGATGTGTCTGGAAGGCCTGCGGTAGTTTATCCAGCAGGTCCGTAGCTATCAGGGAAATCTCTCCCTTTTCGGCAGCGGCGAGGTCACCGGCCAGGCCATGAATGTAGACCCCTAACTGGGCTGCTTCAAAGGTGGAAAGCTTTATGCCGCCCTGTCCGCCTGAGGCGGATACTGTCCCCTGAGCCAGTAAGGCGGCAATGAGTCCGGTCAGGACATCTCCTGTGCCTGCAGTGGCCATCCCAGGGTTACCGGTAGGATTCACAAAGAACTGTCCGCCTGAGGCGGATTCGGCAACAATGCTCTGATACCCCTTAAGCACCAACACCAGTCCGGGATACCTCTTAAGAAACTCCTCTATAGCCTTCCTCCTATCCTTCTGCACCTCGTCGGCAGAGGTCCACCCAAGGAGCCTGGCCATCTCGCCTGGATGGGGGGTAACAATGCAGGCGCTCCTGACCTTACACAATACCCCTGGCTTTGCTGCAACGGCGTTCAGGGCGTCGGCGTCCACCACCATAGGTATGGAAACATTCTCCATCAGCCAGAGTACCAGCCTCTGCGTCTCTGGGTTCTTTGAAAGGCCCGGTCCCAGTGCCAGGACATCAAATCCCTTGGTCAGCTCATTTATCATTAACCTGGCCCTGTACGAAAGGGTCTTCTGAGCGGTCTCAGGTAGCGGACGGGTCATCACTGCAAAAGACAGTTTGGAGGCTACCGTTGGATAAAGGCTCTCCGGGATTCCAAGGGTGACCAATCCGGCCCCACCCCTTAAGGCGGCCTCACTGCACATACAGGCCGCCCCGGTCATCCCCAGGGAACCTGCCAGCACAAGCACCCGCCCGTAATCCCCCTTGTGGGTGTCGGCCTTTCGCTTGGGAAGGGAGGGGAGTGAGGTGACTTCCTTCATGGGCTATTTTGCCAGTTCATAGGGCCAGGCAGTGAGGCTGCCATCCGTGTACTTGACGTCCTTAAAGTTGGCATTCTTCAAGATACGATAGGCCAGGGCCGCCCTCAACCCCCCACCGCAGTAAGTCACCACTTCCTTTTGTGCGTCCAGTTCTCCGGTCCGGCTGGCTAGCTCCGAGATGGGGATGTGTCGGCAGCCTTCTATGCGGGCCTCATTGTATTCCCTGGGCGACCTAACATCAAGCAGGATAAAGTCCTCCCTCCTCTCCCTCTTTGTCTGCACCTGCTCGGCAGAAATTCCTACGGTCTCGCCCGCCAGTTTGTTTCTTAAGACGTTGGCAGCGGTGATGAGTGGGTCCATGGCGGTCCCGAACTGTGGTGCATAGGCAAGGTCCAGTTTGGAGAGTTGATCTACTGTGGCACCGAAGTTCAGTGCAGTAGCCACAACGTCTATCCTTTTATCTACGTTGCCCTTACCGATTATCTGGGCGCCCAGGAGGCGTCCAGTGGCCTTATCGGCTATCAACTTTACCATTATCCCTTTTGGGTCAATAGATTTGTCATCCCCGGGGGCAATAGCCATTTCCGTCTCGAAGCCTTCTCTTTTGGCCTCCTTTTCGGAAAGGCCAGTCTTGGCCACGTTAAGGTCAAAAACCTTTACCGCTAGTGTACCCACTACCCCTTTAAAGGTGTCGTGTCCTCCTGTAGCGTTTATTGCCGCAACTCTGCCCTGTTTGGCAGCAGTGGTGGCAAGGGGTATCCAGGCGGGCTTCCCTGTTAAAAGGTTGATAACCTCAGCACAGTCACCTACCGCATAAATGTCAGGGTTACTGGTCTCCATGCGTTCATTAACCTTAATAGCACCGGTAGGGCCCAATTCTATACCTGTCTCTTTGGCTAACTGGACGTTAGGCCTAACTCCTATAGAAAGCACCACCAGGTCGGCCGAGATCTTCCTCTTTGCAGTGTTAACGATATACACCTTCCCATCCTGCTTCCCCTCAAAGCTCTCCACACCATCAGAGGTAGAGACGATAACCCCCTTCTCTTTCAGATGTTTTTCCACAAGGAGGGCCATATCCCTATCCAATGGTGGCAGGATTTGGTCTAGTTTTTCCACTATTGTGGTCTCAAGTCCCCTCCCGGCCAGATTTTCTGCCACCTCAAGACCGATTAGACCGCCTCCTACCACCACCGCCCTCTGGGCCTTCTCTGCCGCCGATTTAATCTGCAGGGCATCTGGAATGGTTCTTAAGGTAAAGATGTTCTGGAATTCAATACCCTTTATGGGAGGCCTGACGGGGCTGGCACCGGTGGCAAGAATAAGTTTGTCGTAGGGGAAAGATTTCTCTTGCTGTGTACTTAAATCTAAAACCCTTACCTCCTTTTTAGCAGCATCTATTTTGATAGCCCTGTGACGGAGGAGGACGTCTATATTGAATATCGTTTTGAAATACGGAGGCCCCTTTACGATGAGTTCTTTTGTGTCTTTAAGTACATTCCCTATGAAGTAAGGCAGGCCGCAAACAAAGTAGGAGATATATTCTTCCTCGGTAAGGAGGGTGATATTTACGTTTGGATCTTGCCTTCGTACCTTTGCGGCCACCTTTGGGCCTGCGGCTACGCCGCCAATGATGACGATATTTTGTAACTTATTGGTCATGCGAACCTCCTTTTCGTGCCTGATTATAGGGTTCTGCTTTCCAACTGGCAATTATTAGGATTTTCGCTGCCCAGTCCTGAAATAAATTCAGGACAAGTTTAAATCTCTTACATCGGATAACGTGTTCTATAATTGCGCTATTTATTTCTACGACCTAAGTATCTTTTCCGCCTCCCTGGCCATATAGCGTACAATAGACCCACAGAATTTTCTCCTCTCGGGTGTTAAAAACTGCCCTCTTTCCCTCCATACCTTTGTCACCTCAGCGCATTGGGTGGTCTTAAACTTCTGCTCATAGGCGTCCACTACCATTTTGGCCCGCCTGTAGGCCTCTTCCATCTTCTCCTCAGATTTTAACCTGCCGTATTTTAGTCCCACGGCCATGATTGGGCCAGTTATAGCCCCGCAGGTAGAGCCTTTACCCCCAAAACCCGTTCCGAATCCAGTAGAGGCCTTTAACAGGGCCTCTGGTATCTCTATTATTTTCAAATCATTGAAGGCGTGTAAAATACTCTCGGCACACCCGAAACCCTTGAGATAATACTCCCTGGCAAGCTCTCCTACGTCCTTATTTTCCACCGAAACTGTCTCCTCTGCAAATGTTCTTTTATCTTATGAAGTTTCTGAAGAAATCGTAAGACGGCACAGTATGTCATGCTGAGCTCGTTTCAGCATCTTATAAAATCAAAGGGTAGAAGACCCCGAAACAAGTTCGGGGTGACGGAACGGCCACTCGTCGGCCAATTTATGGGACGCTATTTTTTGTAGGCAATCCTTCTGTCTTCCATGCACTAATTCCTCCCAGCAAATGGTAGACCTCCTTGAACTTGAGTTCTTTCATCATGTCCAGAGTCTTTCCGCTGCGTCTTCCGGAGCGGCAGTGGATAAGGTAAGTCTTGTTTTTATCCAGTTTGTCAAGTTCCTCTCTGAAAGTTTCTGAATGGAAATCCAGATCAACAGCTCCTTCTATACTCTCTTCTCTGAATTCCTGGGGAGTCCTTACATCAAGGATTACAAAGTCTGGGTTCGTTTTGTTGTTCCGTATCAAATTAAAGGCTTCTTTTGGGTGGATTTGTTTAATTATTTGGGTTTGTGTTTCCTTTTCTGAAGCGCTAGTCTTACCATGGGTATATCCCCATACTAGAACAATCCCAATAATAGTTGATGCCAAAAGCATTATTAGATTTTTCAGATCCTTCTTTGGCATGATTCTCTCCTCTATTTCTCTTGAGTAACCAAGGGGTTTTTACATTTTTGTTCTCTTCGGAAACATTTTTGCTATAATACCAATTTATGAATTATCGCCATTTATTTCAATACCGGGCTCTGATGAATTTTAAAGAGGAAAACTTCTCCACAGTGAGGGACATTGTGACGAAAAGATATTTAGGCCTTTTTACTATTTTCCTTTCGTACCTTTTGCTTTCGTTTTCTCATGCCTTCGGAGAGACTGCGGTACATAAGCTTTCAGACAGCGTATATGTCCTAACAGATAAAGAAATGTATATGAATTCCACCCTCCTTGTAGGAAAGGAGGCCAGCATCTTAATAGATACAAGACAAAATATTCCACTCGCAAAAGAGCTACAGTCTGCTATTAAATCTATAACCGATAAGCCGATTAAATACCTTATTAACACCCATTACCACGGAGACCATACTTTCGGCAATCAGATATTTGCGAAGGAGGTGCAGGAAATAATAGGACATAAAAGTGTCCGTGCTACACTTTTGGCAATAGGTGAACGACACAAGGACTTTTTCAAGGATTTTTTCGGGGTTGCTGGAACTGAGGAGGTGGTTATTACACCACCTACCCTTACCTATGAGAAGGAGTTAGACTTACAATTTGACGGCAAGACTATTAAAATATTCTATCCCGGCAGGGCTCATACCCTTACTGACTCCTATATTTATATTCTTGAGGAGAAGTTATTAATCACAGGGGATTTATTTTTTAACCACATATTGGGTTTCACTGGAGATTCGCAATGCTATATAAAGGGTTGGATTAAAGCCCTGGAGGAGATGGAAAAGCTAGATATAGATAAAATTATACCGGGCCATGGCCCTATCGCTAACAAAGACGACCTCGTTGAATTCCGAAGATACTTAGAGAAGTTGTTAACAGTGGTTAAGGAAGCATTTAAAAAGGGCAAAACCCTTGACGAACTAAAGGAATCTATAAAACTGCCCGAGTACAAAGATTGGGGCCACTATGAGGACTGGCTTACTATAAACATCGAGACTGCCTGTAAAGAAGTGGCCCAGGAACGACACTAACATAACTTAGCGAGGTCTCTGAAAAATCCATGTTGCCACTGCTATTGCGAGTACGCCTTTGACGTGCCTTGTCATTCTGAACTGAGTGAAGGTAGACCAGAATAAGATCCCTGCTTTCCTTTGTACCAATTAGGTAGTTTCTGCAGGCGTAAGGGCTAACTGCTGAAAAATCATTTTGAATTTTCTTCTGGGCGAAGACATACCCTCAGGGTAGTTTTGGGTCTCCTGACCCAAAACCTCCTGAACTAAAATATCTTGCCGCATCCGAAAATTTGTATCCCAAAACATCTTTACTCAGCCCTTTTCTTAATGGATTATCGTACATATACTTTAGTTTTTCAAGAAACCTCGCTTCGCTTAGGATATTAAAATCATAAAAATCTCTTTGCCATATCTGATAAGTGTGGTATCTCTTACCAGGATTCACTAATTTGAATTGCTTTAATCCTGAAACCTGCGTCATTTTTAAGAATATGACACCACGAATCTCAAAAGATATTAAAAAAGATGCGGTTTCATGGTATGATGAA
>FWPU01005231.1_pt1 | contig 28622 bp, 25 predicted proteins | sample 2228361 | NCBI WGS metagenome assembly FWPU01 (sample SAMEA103939777, study PRJEB20133) | metagenome
GATATTTATCAAGTTGATACAACTCTAATTTCTATCAACTTGATATGTGTTGGATATCTATCAAGTTGATATGTCTTGGATATTTATCAACTTGATATGACTCCAATTTCTATCAACTGAATATGTGTTAGATATCTATCAAGTTGATATGTCTTAGATATTTATCAAGTTGATACAACTCTAATTTCTATCAACTTGATATGTGTTGGATATCTATCAAGTTGATATGTCTTGGATATTTATCAACTTGATATGACTCCAATTTCTATCAACTGAATATGTGTTAGATATCTATCAAGTTGATATGTCTTAGATATTTATCAAGTTGATACAACTCTAATTTCTATCAACTTGATATGTGTTGGATATCTATCAACTTGATATGACTCCAATTTCTATCAACTTGATATGTGTTAGATATCTATCAAGTTGATATGTTTTGGATATTTATCAAGTTGATACAACTCTAATTTCTATCAACTTGATATGTGTTAGATATCTATCAAGTTGATATGTTTTGGATATTTATCAAGTTGATACAACTCTAATTTCTATCAACTTGATATGTGTTAGATATCTATCAAGTTGATATGTTTTGGATATTTATCAAGTTGATACAACTCTAATTTCTATCAACTTGATATGTGTTAGATATCTATCAAGTTGATATGTCTTGGATATTTATCAACTTGATATGTTTTGGATATTTATCAAGTTGATACAACTCTAATTTCTATCAACTTGATATGTGTTAGATATCTATCAAGTTGATATGTCTTGGATATTTATCAACTTGATATGTTTTGGATATTTATCAAGTTGATACAACTCTAATTTCTATCAACTTGATATGTGTTAGATATCTATCAAGTTGATATGTCTTGGATATTTATCAACTTGATATGTTTTGGATATTTATCAAGTTGATACAACTCTAATTTCTATCAACTTGATATGTGTTAGATATCTATCAAGTTGATATGTCTTGGATATTTATCAAGTTGATACAACTCTAATTTCTATCAACTTGATATGTGTTGGACATTTATCAAGTTGATATGTCTTGGATATTTATCAACTTGATATGTGTTGGACATTTATCAAGTTGATATGTCTTGGATTTTATCAAGTTGATATGACTCCAATTTCTATCAACTTGATATGTGTTAGATATCTATCAAGTTGATATGTCTTGGATTTTATCAAGTTGATATGACTACAATTTCTATCAAGTTGATACGACTCCAAATTCTATCAACTGAATATGTTTTGGATATCTATCAACATTGATATGCTTCCAATTTCTATCAACTTGATATGTTTGGATATTTATCAACATTGATATGCTTCCAATTTCTATCAACATTGATATGTTTTGGATATTTATCAATGTTGATATGCTTCCAATTTCTATCAAGTTGATACGCCTCCAAATTCTATCAACTGAATATGTCTTGGATATCTATCAACATTGATATGTTTTGGATATTTATCAATGTTGATATGTTTCCAATTTCTATCAAGTTTATACGACTCCAAATTCTATCAACTTGATATGTGTTAGATATCTATCAAGTTGATATGCCTCCAATTTCTATCAACTTGATATGACTCCAATTTCTATCAACTTGATATGTGTTAGATATCTATCAAGTTGATATGTCTTGGATATTTATCAAGTTGATACAACTCTAATTTCTATCAACTTGATATGTGTTGGACATTTATCAAGTTGATATGTCTTGGATATTTATCAACTTGATATGTGTTAGATATCTATCAACTTGATATGACTCCAATTTCTATCAACTTGATATATATGCCTCCAAATCTATCAACATTGATATGTGTTGGATATCTATCAACTTGATATGTGTTAGATATCTATCAAGTTGATATGTCTTGGATGTTTATCAAGTTGATACAACTCTAATTTCTATCAACTTGATATGCCTCCAATTTCTATCAACTTGATATGCCTCCAGATCTATCAACTTTATACGACTCCAAATTCTATCAACTTGATATGCCTCCAGATCTATCAACTTGATACGACTCCAAATTCTATCAACTTGATATGCTTCCAAATCTATCAACATTGATATGTGTTGGATATCTATCAACTTGATATGTGTTAGATATATATCAAGTTGATATGTTTTGGATATTTATCAAGTTGATACAACTCTAATTTCTATCAAGTTGATATGTCTTGGATATTTATCAAGTTGATATGTCTTGGATATTTATCAACTTGATATGTGTTAGATATCTATCAACTTGATATGCCTCCAATTTCTATCAACTTGATATGCCTCCAAATCTATCAACATTGATATGACTCCATCTATCAACTGAATATGTTCTGGATGTTTATTAACATTGATATGTTTTGGATATTTATCAATGTTGATTAAAGATCGAGTGCTATCAGTTAAATCTCGATTGCTAACAGATAAAGATTCAACTGTTAGCAGTTAAATCTCGATTGCTATCAGATAAATCTCGATTGCTATCAGATAAATCTCGAATTAATAGATAAATCTCGATTGCTAACAGTCGATATTTATCTGTTAACACTTGAGATTTGTCTGTTAACAGTGAATCTTTATCTGTTAACACTTGATATTTATGTGAAAGCAATCGAGATTTACCTGTTAATCCTCGATCTTTAGTTGTTAACGCTTGATATTTATCTGAAAGCAATCGAGATTTATCTGCTAACAAGTCGAGACTTATCTGTTATCAATCGATCTTAAATTGTTAGCAATCGATCTTAAATTGTTAGCAATCGATCTTTAACTGCTAGCAGTCGAGATTTATCTGTTAACAGTTCAGATTTATCTGATAGCAATCGAGATTTACCTGTTAAAAGTTGAGACTTATCTGATATCAATCGAGATTAACCTGTTAACAGTTGAGATTTATCTGTTAATCCTCGATCTTTAGTTGTTGACAATTAAGATTTAACTGTTAGCACTCGATCTTTAATCGCTAACATCTGATAGCAATCGAGATTTACCTGTTAGCAATCGATCTTTAATTGTTAGCAATCGATCTTTAACTGCTAGCAGTCGAGATTTATCTGTTAGCAATCGATCTTAAATTGTTAGCAATCGATCTTTAACTGCTAGCAGTCGAGATTTATCTGTTATCAATCGATATTAAATTGTTAGCAATCGATCTTTAACTGCTAGCAGTCGAGATTTATCTGTTAGCAATCGATCTTTAACTGTTAACAGTCGAGATTTATCTGCGAACAGGAAATCTTTATCTGATAGCAATCGATCTTTAACTGCTAGCAGTCGAGATTTATCTGTTAGCAATCGATCTTTAACTGTTAACAGTCGAGATTTATCTGCGAACAGGAAATCTTTATCTGATAGCAATCGATCTTTAACTGCTAGCAGTCGAGATTTATCTGTTAGCAATCGATCTTTAACTGTTAATCCTTGATCTTTAACTGTTAGCAATCGATCTTTAACTGTTAATCCTTGATCTTTAACTGTTAGCAATCGATCTTTAACTGTTAACAGTCGAGATTTATCTGCGAACAGGAAATCTTTATCTGATAGCAATCGAGATTTAACTGTTGGCACTCGATTTTACCTATTATCAATAGATTTTTAATTGTAAACAGATAAATCTCAACTGTCAATGTCTTATCTTTAACTGTTAACAGCCAAGATTTAACTGTTAGCGATTGATCTTTATCTGTTAACAGGAAATCTTTCAGCTGTTAGCGATCAATCTTTAATCGTTGACACTTGATATTTATCTGTTAACAGTTTAATTTGGATAGCTAACAGATAAATATCAGACCGATCTCTAACAAGTAATATCAAGTTAACCCTGATCTTTATCTGTTAACACTTGATCTTTAACTATTAGCAGTCGATCTATCTTTAGCTGTCAATGTCAATCTATCTTTACCTGTTAACAGTTGATCTTTATCTGATAGTAATCGAGATTTATCTGTTAGCGATGGATATTTAACTGTGACACCCGATTCTAACTATTAACAGATAAAAGATCGAGGATTAACAGATAATAAGAGATAAAGATCGATTGACAAATTGTCGACTGTCAGGTATTGAAAGTTGACAAGTAATTTGGATAGATGATAGTCATCGGAATAGAGTGATGGAAATGTCAGATAGTTGGAGAAGGTATTTATGTTTTTCGGTTAATTTATTCTTTGTTTCGATTGATTGCTTCGGATAGGTAGAATGTGTCAGGAGAGTCAAAACGATGAAAGGAGTCTCGAAGATCTTTAGAGGTACTGTTAAATCTCTCGAGGGGGAACTGAGGAGTATTCTTTTGTTGGATGTTGTTTTCTGTTTCTGAGAAAGGAGAGATAAAATCTTCTTGATTCCAATTAGACTCCTTGATTTTTCGTAATTTTCCGCTGTTGGCATTATAGACTTCAAGACCCAATGAGTTAAGATTTCCTGAAACTCGATGAATGAAGTGTCTCCGAAACAAATTTATGTCATTGGTAATTTCGAAGAAGGTTTTATTCCCGATAAAGCTCTGTATTTCTTCATCGACGATATTTTCAAGAATCTCCGAAAGTTTTTCTTGATCCATATCTCCAAGACGCGTGACAAAGTTGAGAAATCCTTCGGAGTTTTTATGAGGATGTACCGGGGCAACGGTAAGAGTCAGGGGGGAGGGAAAACGGTATAAGTTCCTTTGATCGGGAACTTTTCAAAAACCGAAAGTTAATCGGTTCCATGGAGATAACTTTTTTTTGGAAAGGCCACTGGATGGTACTTCGACTCACCGAGACATCTTCAATAAAGAGTCCCGTTTTAAATATAAACTTGTTCACCGGAACAGATCGACACCGAAAGACTGGAAAGAGTGTCGCGGCACATATAGCAAATTCGGGACTTGTGAGAAAGGGAACGAGATTCGTCTCCAGAAAAGACTTCATTTCAAAGAAAAGGAAGTTTATCTCCGTTGATAACAGAGATAAGATATCTCATTTTTAAGACAGAAGAAAGAAGGAAGAAGAAATCTTCTTTGAAAGACGGAATAGCTTTTTTCAGATATTACGATGATTTTGGCTACCTCATTCAACGGCAAAACTTTGACCGAAAAATGAATTTCTTTTTGAATAAGTTCTTTAAAAAAAAATGAAAAGAAAATCTGGAATTAAAACGATAAAATATCGTGTCATAAAAACATGACAGAAAAGGGACTGTATCGACTGGCTAGTGAGCTCTATCTTACGGATGAGAGTGTCTTTCTGATTAAAGTTAATGGGGAGGAGTATTGTTATGTTTCCCGTCGAGAGGAGGTTCGTCCATTTCTGGAAAAACTAGCGTCCTGTCTTCTGAATGAATTAACAAATTCGGATGATGTTCGGTTAGGTCGCGCTCGAGTGTTTCAACGAGACAATGGAACGGATATAATTCTTGTCAAACAAAGATTGGGCTACCTGTTTAATGGATCCGAGGTTCCCGTTTACACGTTAACGTATACAGAGATTTTTAGTGGAATTGTTCGACCGAACCCGAACCCGAATGAGGAGATTCGGTATATAACCAAACCGAGGGTACTTCTTGATTTTGGAGGAGTTATTGATGAACTCAAGTCCTTCTTGGATGGAAAGTAAGCTCCATTCTTCCGTTTAAATTCTTCCGTTTAAAAGGAGAGACGGGAATCGTCTTTCTAGAAAGAGATATTCATTTCAACAAGAATACAAAGAAAATGATATGGAAATGTCCTTATTCTCGTTCTCGAAAATTAGAGAATGAGAATGAGAATGAGAATGAGAATGAGAATGAGAATGAGAATGAAGTTTAAGATTCTTGGGAGTCTGATGTTTTTATATGGATTGATGTTAGAAGGAGAGACGTGTAAGATTGCCTTTCGTCTCGATGATATTCAAGATTTTTGGCTTGGGGAAGCTCAACGACAGGTCATTGACAAATTCGTGACATATGATGTTCCTCTGACGATAGGAGTTATTGCTAACTTCTTTGGAAGTGATCCTCAAATTGTCTCCTATCTGCAAAATGTGACAACAAACTATCCAATTGAGGTGGCGGAACATGGCTGGAACCATGAAGACTTTACTCATTACTCGTATTCGGAACAGTACAATAAACTGAACCAATCTCGATTTCGAATTCGACAGTCATTGCCTCAGGCAGATCTTGTGACGTTTATTCCTCCTTTCAATGAATTCAATGAGGAAACACTTTCGGCCATGTCGGATCTCGGTTACACGCATCTCAGTTCATCAGTAGGAATTGATTCTGGACCCTTTTCTAACACGGAGCCGATCTATCGTTATCCCGTTGGGGCCTCTACAGACTCTTTTAATAATAACCCTGTCGGTGTACCAGCCAGCCGAACCTTGGAACAGATACAAACTCAAATCCAAACCTATGGGTGGTCCGTGGTCATGTTACATCCCCAGGAATTTAATAACAACGCGACCATGCTTTTCGAGCTCTCCTCTCTCTTAGAGCAGGTTAAGACTTTGGGGTGTTTTATGTCTTTTGCGATACATGCACCTTTCACCAGATATATCCTCCGAAGGCCCATTTTCATGTATCTCGACTCCCGGACAATCAGCTCAAACTGGAACAACCGGATCGACAGGAACAACGGGATTGACGGGAACAACCGGATTAACAGGAGGGACAACCGAATCGACAGGATTGACAGAAACAACGGGATTAACAGAAGGAACAACTGGATTGACAGAAACAACGGGATTGACGGGAACAACCGAATCGACAGGATTGACAGGATCGACGGGAACAACGGGGACGCGAGTTGGAGTTACATTGGCGGGGTCGTCGGCGATACGGCCAGATGAGGAATCTTCTGCGAATGTTGTCGAGACTCCATTGAGATGGATTGTCTTGGTCATGCTGTATCTCTATTTCTTCATGTAAGCGTTTAAAAGCGTTTAAAAGCGTTTAAAAGCGTTTAAAAGCGTTTAAAAGCGTTTAATCATGTAAGCGTTGAAGATATATATGTCTCCCTGAGACATATATATTGAGAGAAGTTGCCGTTGAAGTTTCTCAACGGGGTATTCTGACGTTGGAAGGTGTCAGACGGATTTAAATTCAGGTGTTTTTTTTTAAAAGAGAACTTTCGGAAAAGAAAGGCAAGATATTTTTTTTTGAAAATTTTTGTCTTTCTTTTGCGTTGATTTTTCTTCATGGGTTCGTCTGGATTCCTATTCACGACCACAAAATTTAAGAAAAATTCAAGGACAGTTTTGTCGGGAGAACAGGTCCGGAAATTCGAAAATGTGCCTCAAAAAGAAGGGGGATTTTTGATTGAAATAAACTTAAAAGGAGAGGGGATTAAACTCATATCGGAAAATATCGGAAAAGAACGAATGAGACAGACAAGTTCCACATATTTGGAGAGGAATATGGACGTTGAGGAATCGTTTGACATGTTTAGGTTGTCGTCGGATGTATTAAAGGAGTCCTCAGAGATGGAAGTGGAAGATATTATAAAGTGGGCGGAGAATCGAGGTGTCACACACTATGCGCACTGGTTCCAACCGTTGTCAGGGGGAACGTCGGAGAAACATGAGAGTATTTTCAATCGGGAGGAATTTTATCAGAGTGAGACGGATGGGAGTTCATTTCCGACGGGGGGTCTTCGGAAGACGTCAACATCTCGGGGATATCTTGTGTGGGATGGGACGGACGTCTTTATTCGGACGCAGAGGACGTCGGATGGGAAGAAATTAAGAGTGTTGATTTTGCCGTCGATCTTTTGTTCGTACGAGGGATATGCTCTTGACTATAAGATTCCTCTTTTGAGATCGGAGGAGAGACTGGCTTCGGCAGCGTCGAGAGTACTTTCGGCTCTTGGGTATTCGGAGGGAGTGTCAGTTTCGTCAACACTTGGTATTGAACAGGAGTTTTTCCTTGTGGATAAGTCTCTTTTTGAACGGCGGTTGGATCTGAAATTTTGTGGGAGGACTCTCTATGGGAATCCTCCGTTACGAGATCAGAGTTTTGAGGATCACTACTGTTCAATGATACCGGGACGGGTTCTTTTATGTCTCGAGAAGGTGGAGAAGCGTTTGAAGAGGATGGGAGTGGAGATGAAGACACGTCATGCGGAGGTAGCTCCGGGACAGTATGAGCTCACTCCCGTCTATCGGAAGAGTCCTCTTGCGGTTGACCAGAATTTTCTTCTCATGGAGACGTTGAAACAAGTGGCGTTGGAGTATGGTCTTGTGTGTTTGTTTTCGGAGAAGCCCTTTGAGGGTCTCAATGGATCTGGAAAGCACTGTAACTGGTCGCTTCAAGCGGAATCGTTGGGTAATCTTCTCGAGATTCCGGCGGAATCGGAGAACGGAGAATATGAGCGATTCTTTCTGTTTCTGGCGGCGGTGATTCGGGCGGTACATCTTCATGGTTCTCTGTTACTGGCATCCATCTGTACACCTGGAAATGAGTACCGCCTGGGAGCGAATGAGACACCGCCTCCGATTATGTCCATCTATCTTGGAGAGGCCCTGGATCGGGCTTGTCAGGCCATTCTTGACGGGTCACCCATACCTTATTTGTCGAGGAGAGAAATTGAGTTAGAATGGAAGGAACAGCCGAAGGTGATGGGGGCCTTGGAAGATCGGAATCGGATGTCTCCATTTGCCTTTACGGGAAACAAGTTTGAGTTTCGAGCTGTTGGGGCGAGTCAGAATTGTGCCGGTCCCATCTGTACCTTGAACACGATTGTGGCCGAGTCTCTTGATTGGATTGCGGATCAACTGAAACTGGGACAAAAACCTCTGGCGCTGGTGCGCCAGATTCTCACGGATCACTATAAGGTAGTGTACAATGGAGATAATTATACTTCGGAGTGGCGAGGAGAGGCTCAGAGACGAGGGCTGTACTGTGGTTCTCTTGGAGAGTCTCTTTTGGAGACTCGGAAGGATGATGTTTTTCAGAGAATGAAGGTGATGTCATCAAAGGAATTGGAGGCTCTGTTTTCTGTGAGAGAGGACAACTTTATTAAGACGACACTTCGTGAGTTGAGAACGTGTAATATGTTGATTTCGATCGTGGTTCTCCATCTCATGAAGTTTTTCAACGAACTGTTTAATTCTGAGATTTCCAGTGGAAGACAGAGAGAGTATGTTAGACAGTTGGTTAATTGCACAAACAATCTTTACGATGTGTCGAGGACGATAAGTAATATTATTCCCACAATCAAAGACAGAGAGTCAAGTGCTTTTGTTCGGTGGACTCTTCTCGCCACGGCCCGGGATCTTTTGAATCAGGCCGAGTCTCTTCTTCCGGGAGACGTTTTTCCATTTCCATCATATGATCAGTTGCTTTCTCTGTAAATTTACCTTTTATTTGTTATCTTTCGAAAGATAACAAATAAGAGGATTCTTTCTATGGATCCAAGGGAAGAGTTCCAAGATAACATGGTGCTTGAAAGGTTTTCCCTTTAACGATTTGCTTTAGATGAGTTCCATCAGAGGACAGGAGGGGTGATATTTCAACAAGGTCAAAAGGAGTGGAGCTAAGGTTCTGCGCTCCACTCCGCTCTAACCAGGAAATACAGAGGGAGGAGAAGGCCTGACGACAGGTTTCAGGACTGTCAGGTCCTGTGGCATTTTTAAGAGGGGCAAACTCCTCTTCCCGGTTAACTCCAAAGACAAGAACAGAAGAGGCGAAGGGGAAGATATCAAAGATGAACTGTTCCCGTTTAATTCCGGTGATGTCTTGCGTTTTTCCGAAGCCGTCGACAAGTTTCTTTCGGGCGAAGTGATAGGGAAGCTCAATGGAACTTGCAAACTCAAGAAAATCCCTTGTAAACAGGTGAATACAAATATTACCCAAGGTGTAGTTCTCTTTCTTCATGTCGCTTGATAATTCGGAATACTCCACAATTCTGACTTTACCGGCGGAGTCTAAAACAACGACGCCGAGACATTCATCGGGAGACTTCTTTGTAACAACTTTAAGTCCACACTCGGCGTTGCGACAAATGAAGGCTCCAATAAAAGTGGGATCGGCAACTTGACAGAGAATATTATCAACAGAGGAGACGAAAAGTATATCGACGCCTCTTTTCTTCATGTTCTGAAGAAGACCATGTTTCTTTAACGAAAGAAACATCCCCCCATTGCCATTGGGAACGGAAACATCTTTTATTGGTTCTCCTTTCTCCGTGAGTCCGGGAAGATCGTCTTGACGAAAGAAGATGACATTTGAGGGAGAGAGGGAGAAGTAGTTATTTTTCTTAAAAAATTCCACAGTGAAGTCAGAAGTGGCTGAACTTGTCATGATATACCATGGAATCGAAGAATTCGTCATAAGTTCAAGTTTTAAGATGCGCTCCGCGTACAGTTGATAGAGAGTTTTCCCGGACGGAAGTTTCAGATCAAACTGGCCTTTCGGGAGAGAGGAACCAAGACGTGTCCCTTGACCTCCTGCAAGAAGAATTACCCCGACTCGTCCTTGTGAGATAGCTTGAAGGCCCACCTTGTACCAGGAAGATGCTTGAGGAGTGTCTTTCCAAAGAACTTGATCCAAAGGATAAGGATGCATTTTGTCAAAAAAGAAGAAGATCGAACCCAGATCAGAATCTGGATTCGATCTTCGTTGGAGATGTTATCGACATGTCATCTTTCTCGAAAGATGACATGTCGGAGTTTCAGATTCTTCGGACCGAGTTACTTTCTCCAACCGAGAAGAAACAGAATGCCGAGAATAAGAAGAATAATAATGATGATCCAAAGAAGAGTGGCACCAAGAGCTCGACCAAAGAGAAGAAGAAGGAAAACAATAAAAATGAATACGAACCAACCGTCCATGTTTCAAGATAAAAGGTTTTGTTTTCTTTGAGAGAAGATGAAGATGTCGAGTTTCGACTGTGTCTTTTAAATCGAAACTCGAATTAACAAGGAAGACAGAATCGTCTTTTTCGAGGAGACCACTTATTCAACTGAAATAAGTTGGGATGATTACTAATCGAGGCGATTGTGGAGATGGTGTCGAAAATTTTCAGGGGTTTCTGTTTAATTTTATCCTGAAATGAGGTGGCCTGTTCCTTCGTGATATACGAAAGTTGAAGAAGAAGGTTCACCAGAGTGGGAAGATAGGCCAAGACGAGATGTTGCTTATCATCCCCATCAAGATAATTTCGACGAGAGGAGTGTTCAATGATAATCATGGCAAGAGCAATAATATTTAACATGTTAACCTTGCGAGTTCGAAACCATTGTGACGCAAAACGTGGAGCTGTTGATAGTTCCAGATTCTCCATGACGTGTTTTTTTCTCGAAAAGATTCGTTTATGTTTAAATAAAAAAAATCTAAAGAATAAAGAAAAAATGGAGGTCAACATCGAACTCTTTTATCAAGTTCTTCTTGCGATGCTGTCTCGATATAATCCCAACAATCTTCCGGACCAGATTCTGCATATTTTCATCGAATTTGAATTGAGCGATCCAGATCAACCTGACTATGTTCATCTTGCGGGACTTCAGCGTATTGTTGAGACACTGAATATTCCATATTTTCTTATTCAGGAGGATATGTTTCCGGACATTCAAGATCCTCGGATTCGCTTTTACCTGAGAAATCTTTCGAGAAGGAAGATTCTGGGATATATTGTTCAATAAGAGGAAGATCGATTGTGACCCAGGGGACCTGAGTTTCAAAGATTTGTTTGGCTCGAAGAAGAAGTTCGGAGGGTGTCAGGGATCCCGTGATATCAGCTTTAAAGCGGAACTGAGTGTTAGTGAGGTGAGGATTGACGTATTCATAATAGAGACTGGCGACGGGAGACCACTTGGCATGTTTCTCCGCGGTTCCCAGACGAAGATAAGCTTTGAGGGAGAGTCGTTGTCCTTTTTCAAGGGAGATAATCTCAATATCAGGTTTGACTTGAATATTGGGACTACTGGAGACGAAGTGAGAACTAAGGACGGTTAGGGGACCGGAGAGATTCAGAGTGAGAGTGACATTTTCAAGATTTTCTGGAGAAGAGATTCGGATGGGAATGAGACCCAAACGAAAGGTGAGAAGTTCATCAACGAGAGGTGACTCGTTACAGATGACTTCCACTGTGTCGATAGCTGGAACTTCAATCTGACTTGCCAGAATTCGTCGGAAGAGGTTAGCAAGTTGGAACGGATAGTAATAGGTGGAGTAGCCTCGGGGATTGGCGAAACGAGAGACTGGAAGAACGCGACATTCCTGGATTGGAGAGACTTCCGGGACAAAACACTCAAAGTCAAATGAAAATGATTGCATGTCAGCCGAAACACAGAATGAAGAGATTCGTATCATAATGTCAAGAGTCTGGAAAAGACTGGAATTTCGTTGAAAGAAATCAAATTTAAAGATATCTTCCATGTCTATAAAATTCAAAGAATGGTGTTTGAGCGAGACCTTTATGATAGACTTGGAGTTGAACCCACGGCGTCTTCGGAAGAGATTAAAAAGGCCTATCGGAAGCTGGCTCTTCGATATCATCCGGATAAGAATCCGGATCCGGAGGCAAGTGAAAAGTTTAAGGAAATTTCTCAAGCCTATGAGATTCTCATTGATGAGAATCGTCGGAAAATCTATGACACCTATGGTATGGAGGGTCTTTCCGGCACTCCCGTTTCCTCTCCGGAGGACATCTTTGCTCAAGTCTTTGCTGGAATGCCCGGCTTTGCTCAATTCTTTGCTCCTCGTCGAGCGAAGGGTGAGACAAGTATTTTTAAGGTCCCCTGTTCTCTTGAAGAGCTCTTTTCGGGACATACCAAAACTCTTGTTCTTGCTCGAAAATCTAACTGTAAGTTATGTTCTGGCTCCGGACTTAAACCGGGGGCCTCCTCTCTGAAATGTCAACAGTGTGGCGGTCGAGGAGTCCAAATTCTTCGACATCAGTTGGCATTTGGAATTTTTTCCCAAACGCAGGTAACGTGTTCAGCTTGCTCCGGTCTCGGAGAGACGATTCTTCCTCAGGACTCCTGTTCCTCATGTTCCGGAAGTAAGATCTCGATTGAATACGAGGAAATTTCTCTTCCTCTGAAAAGAGGGACTCCCAATGGGTATAAGATTATTCTTGAAGGAAAAGGTGACACCAGTTCGAACGGAGAAAGAGGAGATCTTGTCTTCATCATTGAGGAAAAGAGGCATGACGTCTTTACGCGGAAACATAACGACCTCTTTATGACACTGAAGATTAATCTTATGGAGGCTCTCGGAGGTTTTCAACGTCTTCTGAAGACTCTTGATGGAACAACTCTCTTTCTCACGGTTCCAAGTGGAACTGTCATTTCTCCTGGAACGATGAAGAAAATACCAGGGAAAGGCTTTCCCTTTTTTAAGGACTCCTCAAAATATGGAGACCTCTATCTCACGTTTGCAGTCGAGTTTCCTCCTCCAGATTTTCTCACGGCTGATCGTCTCCGGAAATTGTCTTCCGTCCTTCCTCCTCGAGAGTTGGTCCGTTCCACAAAAGGAGCGGAACCGGTCACTCTTGAAGATGTCAAAGAAACTCCCTCGCTCAGTTCTTCAGAGAAGGAAGAGGAGGAAGAGGAGGAGGCTATGCCTACCTCTTTCTCTTCAGAATGTGTTCAACAGTAGTCTCGATTTCTCAACATAGAGTTTCCCATCTTCCGACGTGAAAGAAAAAATCTTCCACGTCGGAAGGTAATCGTTGAAGTTTTCCCTTTGACTTGCGACATTTTTTCTCGGAATGTATTAAAATCATGCCTTCAAAGAAGCACACCTCCAGTACGAACACGAGTGAAACAGAAACATTTACTTTTTCCGAGGACTTTGATTTTACCTTTACCATTCCCATGTTTCAACGGAAGAAGAGAATAAATCGACCTCTCATGGAAGAGTGGGGAAGAAAACGTTTCGACCATCTTCGGAAGAAGAAGAAAGGACCTCACTATCGATATGAAAAGCTATGTAAGAGAGCCCGAGACCACTATATTAAGGAGCGTTGTAAACGAGACAGGCCTTCGAAGAAGAAGTATCAGGGACATATCTGACAACAGATAATGGCATCGACGAGATTCAAGTTACATCGAAAGAGAAACTGATACGCCAACCAGGGGGAGGTTCGACTGAAAGTTGAGACGATCTTAATATAATCGACAATCTCCTTTTCATCTGAGAGAACCTTATTCGAAAAAGAATCTCTTGGAATGAGACGAGGAATATATTTTCCATCAACATGTATCAGGAGCTTCTCCCAGATCTCGCGTCGATCATCTGTTAACGGAATGTATCGATCAAGGAAAGTATTTTTCACTTGACAATAGGCGAAGGCGGAAAGACTCGGAATCGAAAACATTTCTGTTTCCTTTCCCTCGAAACAGAAATGTTTAAAGATAATTCCTTCTTTCTTCTTTAAGAGAGGGAGAGGTAGTCTTTCAGAATCAATCGGATATGTTCATATTCTCGGGCAATAACTTCTCGGGCTTCTTCGATCGGAAAGAATTCTGCAGGGTTGACTTTTTGATTTGTGGCTAAGAAGTGGAGAGTGATCCAGGATCCAGCGATTGTCAAGTAATGCGGATCTTCATCTTCCTTGAGAAAGTATCTATAAAAGATTTTATCAAAATAGTCGATATAATAGGCTCCCAATGCTTCCCGATAAATATCTCCACATGCTTTAACCGCAATGGCCCATGAGGAAATAACATCTAAGCGAGACCGTGGTCCTGCCGCTTGGATGTTGGCGAGAACGTAACGGACTCCTCCTTCAATATATTGAGTTTCAGTTCTTTCAACATGTCTCGCGATCTGAAGACGTCTATCTTTATCCTGCCATAAAGTGTATGATATAGAGTACATATAGTTATAGCCTTCGGGAAAGTATGTAGTCTTGATGGATTTTGGATAGTATATAGTCTCGATGACTTCACCGGTTTGGGACGGCGTCGAACTAGGTTCGGGATATTGTTTCGGAACTTCTTCAATATACATAGGAACTGTTTCAATATACATAAGTCCAATGGGTTGGAGATCATTGGTGTAATCCAGAAATGACTTATAGTGATAAAGTGCCGGAGGTAGGGTACATCTTACGATTTTTTCCCGTTCTTGCTGCGTTAACTTTCGATATCTCCGACTTATCTTTCCCGCTTTCAGGGTAACAATGGGTTCCGCCTCCAAAATCAGACGTCGAACTTCTAATGGCAAGTCTTCGAATTGCATTTTTTTTTGTTATTGTCAGATTTTTTTCCGAAATGAAGTTCAGAAACTGTTGAAGAAAAGGAAGAAGATCTTGGAATGTAAGATCATTATGTCCTCGAGAAGGAAAGAGATAGAAACGATATAAATAGGGAATCCGATTTGACAGTTGACAGCTGTGAAAATATGGGACAATTTCATCCTTCCATCCATGAAAGATGAGAACCGGATTCTTTACACGGGAAATGCGATCGATATTTGGAAAGATATCGAGACTCGGAATCAAGGCGAGAAGATTCGAGACAATTCGAACAATCGACGTAAACGGACTAATCAGAATTACTCCAGCATAGTCGGACGGACTCAGTTGAGAAGCTAAATATATTGTCGGCCCCGTCCCAAGACTCTTTCCCATGAGAATAATTTTGTTTGGCGGAACTCCTCTTCGCCGGAGCCAGGTATAGAGTAACAGAATGTCCGAATAGCACTTCTCCTCACTGGGACGGTACTTGTCGTCCGTTCTCCGAAAGAGGCAAAAAGATCGGCGATTTTTTCTTCGAAGATCGGCGTCACGAGAATTATACGGACCATAACCAGAATAGTCCCAAGCGAGAATGTTAACATTAAGTTTTTGAGACAGGTCCTTCATCCGAGGATAGATCGAGCCCAAGTCCTCAGCATTTTCATGGCTATAAATAATTGTAAAGGAATCCTCCTTCGAGACAGATAGAAAGAAGAAAGGAATGTACCGATCATCTGGAGTCAAAATTCGGGAAAGCCACGGTTCCGCCAGAGTGTAATTCGGAGGATAGGGTGGATAAAATGTTTTTCTTTCAACCAGGAATTGCATTTTTTTCTTTTCGACTTAAATAACTTCCATTCGAAATTATTTAAGTCGAAAATCCGAGATCATTCTTTTATAATGGCATATTATCAGAAAGAAATGGGATATTGGAAGAGGAAGAAGACGTCGGGGAAGAAAAAGAGAAAGGTGGTGCCTTTTTATTGTTGTATTTTTCGTCATCCTTTTTCGGATATGTTGACACGATCCAATATCCCAGAAGAATTAGACTAATTATTGTGACATAACATCCTATCACCATTAGAAGTGTTGCCAAACCTACAAATGGAGAGACGAGGGCAATTGTAACAAGACCCATACCCATAAAACCAAATGATATGTACATCGCTTCTTTGCAACTTCCATAAGTCTCCATATTAATTTAACAATGAGAATCGGTATATACCTCTCATCAAATCAATTTCGAAAGATATAAGAAGATCATCCTTTAAGACGGAATCGATGTTAGATGGAAGGTTAAGGTGGAAATCTGGAATTTATAATTTTGGATGTTTTGAAATTAATTAAAAAATCGTTAAAAAAAAATCGAGATTCTACCAAAAATACAATGTCGAAACCAGAGTTACCTCCAGAAGAAGAGCTTTCCAAAAAGAGTGTCCAGGAGCTTCGGGAGATTCTTCAAGAGAGAGGCATTACTCCGACACGTCTTGCTCGGAAGGAAGATCTTATTCGTCTGATCCATAATTCGGAGCAGGAGGAAGTTTCTCTCGAAGGAGAAGAAGAGGAGTCCGAGGAGAAGGAGGAAAAAATCTCCCCGCGTCCCGGATCTCCTCGACTTCCAAGTACGGGAGTTGTTCCCTATATTCCCTCACCGAGGCCTCCTCAATCATTGAGTCCTCGATACGCGGAAAAGATTCCCAAGCTTGACAAGGAAACTCTCCAAAAACTGACTCTTCGAGATCTTCGGGGTATCGCGTCGGAATATAACATTCGTCAGAGTGGACGAAAAGATGAGCTCATTGAACGCATTCTCCGATTTCAGCGGGGAGAAGGAGGTCCGGAAATTCATCGGGGACGAGGACGACCTCCAAAGATCGTCAGTCCTTCGCGTCCTCTCAAACAGACGCCGAAAGTTCCTCGACCGAAAGGACGACCCAAAACTCCTCGATCTCCCCTCACGGAGGGTCCCCTGACCGCAGAGCGTCTTCAGCGTCACACCGTCGAGGAACTTAAGGATCTGCTAAGACAGAAAGGAATCTCGACCAGTGGTAAGAAGGCTGAACTCATTGAACGTCTTCTTCATCCACCTCCTCCTCGTACTCCCCGTCGAGGTTCTCGTGAGGTTCGAACTCCATCTCGAAGTGCTCCTCGAAGTCCTCCTCGAAGTCCAGCTCCCTCGCGTCCGCCGGAAGAAGGTTCCAGTCTGACCATCGGTTCGTCTGAACAACCTCCTCCTCTTCCTCCTCTCGTGTCGAAACCGTCGGAGGTCCCCGCGATTCCGCCGGTGTCGTCGAAACCGGCGGAAGTTCCAGCGATTCCTCCAGTCTCAGCGCCAGTTAAGATGGCGCCGGGACTTCCTCCGTTTCCGGCTTCACCGAGTCGACCGTCAACTCCAAAGGGGCCGGCTCTATCTGGTGGAATTCCGGCTCCTCGTCATCTTCCCACAGTTGTTCCCTCTCGCTTTCAAGCTCCCACGGGTGAAATGCCACGTCTCTCCTAAACTTCAAACATTGAACTCATATCATTTCCATGTTTCGAGGGAAATGATATGAATATGTCCCGAAATCTTAGTCAACTTCCTCAACCGTCGGTCCAGATTTCGACTCTCGAGAGAAAGACGCTTCCCGAGAGAAACCTGATGACCCATAGAGTTGACTCATTATCGGATGAATCTTCGACTCAAGCTCTTTCTGTTTATTATTGTATTCCTCGATTGTCGCATCGGGATGACTGTCGAGCCACTGTTGATGTTCGTCAAGTTCTTTCGAAAGCTTTGACATTTCCTCAGATGGCAGTTTCGACTTCAGAGACTCCTCATTTAGACTATTTCTCATCGTGTAAAGAAAGTTTTCATACCGATTTTTCGCGTCAATCCGTTTCTTAAACTGCTCGTCTTCATCTTTCATTCGCTCGGCTTCCTCGATCATCTTCTTAATCTGATCCTCAGAGAGTCGACCTCTTTCATTCTTAATTGTAATATTACTCTTATTTGATGTAGCCTTGTCCTCCGCTGTCACGTTAAGAATACCATTGCTGTCAAGATCAAACGTGACTTCAATCTGAGGAACACCCCGAGGAGCCGGCGGTATTCCTGTCAGTTCAAACGTGCCCAGAAGATTGTTGTCACGTGTTCGACTCCTCTCTCCCTCGAACACTTTAATCGTCACCGCCGGTTGATTATGACTCGCTGTTGAGAAGAGTTGACTCTTCTTTACAGGAATTCGTGTGTTTCTCGGAATAAGAACGGTCATCACTCCCCCAGCCGTTTCAAGCCCCAAGGAAAGAGGAGTCACATCAACCAGAATAACCTCATTGAGATTCGAGTCCTTTACTCCCAAGAGAATGGCCGCTTCAATACAGGCCCCAATGGCCACACACTCATCCGGATTGATTGACTTGTTCAGTTCCTTTCCTCCAAAATACTCCGAAAGCATCTGTTGAACCTTCGGTATCCGCGACGACCCTCCGACAAGAACAATCTCATCCACTTGACTCTTCGCAATCTTCGCATCTCGAAGCACCTTCTCCACCGGCTCGAGAGTCGCCTTGAAAATGTCCATACACAACTCCTCATATCTCGCTCGCGTTATCGGAATCATAAAGTCAATTCCCTCATGAAGAGACTCCACTTCTATCGTCGTCTGAGTCGTCGATGAAAGTGTCCTCTTCGCTCTCTCACATGCCGTCCGAAGTCTCCGCAGAGCTCGAGGATTGTTTCGAAGATCCTTCTTAAACTTCTTCGAAAACTCCTGCACACAATACTCAACCAGACGGTTATCAATGTCTTCTCCTCCAAGATGTGTTGACCCTGACGTCGCCTTGACCTCAAAAAATCCATCATCCACCGTCAAAAGAGAAATGTCATGTGTTCCTCCCCCAAAGTCAAATATAAGAATCGTCCTCTCTCCTTGTCCCTTCTTATCCAAACCATAGGCCAATGCACTCGCCGTCGGCTCATTCAGAATTCGCAACACCTCCACTCCAGCTATCCGTCCAGCATCCTTCGTCGCACTCCGCTGGGAATCATTAAAGTAGGCCGGAACCGTAATAACCATCTTCTTCACTGGCGTCCCAAGATAATCCTCAGCCACCTGTCTCATCTTACCAATGACCATCGCCGATATCTCCTCCGGATAAAATCTCTTCTTCTCACCTTTAAATGTCACCTCAATCATCGGCCTGTCATTCGGCCCCTCGACAACCTTAAATGGCCAGTGTTTAATATCTTCCGAAACAGAGGGATCTGAAAATTTTCGCCCAATCAAACGTTTGGCGTCAAAAACTGTGTTTTCAGGATTCATCGCCGCCTGATTCTTCGCCCCATCTCCAACAATCCTCTCTGTCTCTGTAAATGCAACCACTGACGGTGTGGTCCGATTCCCCTGTTCATTTGCAATCACCTCAGGGCGTCCATTCTTCCAGACAGCAATACAACTGTAAGTCGTTCCAAGATCAAGAGCAACCGGATATTCAACTTGTCTTGTTGTCATTTTCCTGACAATCGAAATCCGAACAACTCTGAAATCAATTTTATATTCCTGTTTTCCCTTTTCCTATCCTCATCTCGCGTCAATTTATCCGAGATTTCCAAAAAGCTTCCCTCCTTATTGATAATCCGATTTCGAAATCTCGAAATGAGATTATCATCCTCCTGTCCTCGTTAAGACCGAAAAAGAAAAAAAAAATAAATCTTGCATCTGAAATGGAAGTACGTTCTCTCTATGATATCTTAGTTCATCTTCCTCCGGAGCTTCGGAGAGAGCTCCTCATGATACTTCCTTATCATGAGGTGAGAAAACTTTGTCAACATTTTCCCAACTACCGACCTATCTGTAATGAGAAGTCCTTTTGGATTTCCAAGGCTCAAAGAGACATCGGTGTAACCGAGGAAGAGTTTTTTGAGCCGCCATTAGACGGTCAGGGACTTTACCCTCCTCCTGAGCGGTACCTGGAGTTAATTTCAAAGCATCCCGATTTTCCATGTGCAAAGGGATCTGAGCGCTATGTTTCTGCAGAGGAGTGTTTTCGTCGTGTCATTAAAACCCATGATTTCGATCTCATTCGATACTTCTACGATCTCGCCCAACCCCTTAATGACGATGAACGAGAAAAAGCCTTCAGTTTAGCGATAAAATACAATGAACCCCGAGTCATTTCTCTCCTCTTAACGGAGGAAGAAGAGGAGGAGGAAGAAGGAACTCACTATTCCTACTTTATTCTTGGTCGAGAGGCCGCCAGATTTGGCAATGTCGACATCTTGAAACAAATTCTTCCCAAACTTAAGACTGACGTTCTCGCTATAATCCTCGAGGAAGGCGTCAGTTCCAATTCTCTGGATGTCGTGAAACTCATTCTTCCTCTTCTCGTTTGCGATATTGATAAACTCGATCCGGATGAAGTTTACAGTCTCGCCCGGACCGCGGCATATATTAACGATGTGTCTCTTCTGAAGTTGCTTATGAACCTCTATTGGGATCTCGACCTTTCTGATAGCATCTTCTACGGAGCCATGATAGGGTGTCATCGGAAACTCGCAGAAAAAGCTCTATCTCTCGGAGCAACTAACATTTCCTCAACTCTTCAAGATGTTGCCGGTAATGGTAATCTTGAGATGTTATTATGGTACTTTCAACAATATGGAGTCTTTCTCGACTCTGAGGCATATGGTAATATCATCAAATCCGCCCTCGCCAATCGACACCTCGACATCGTTCGCATGATGTTCGATATGGCAAACTTCTCTAAAGTTCCTCTCAACGCAAAAGATATCCTTCAATCAACCGATAAATTCCCCGATGACTTTGACTTTGTCGTCAATCTCTTTCGTCTCTATCCAAATGTTTTAAAAGTCAAGGAAAAAGACTGGGAGACCACACTTCGCATCGCCGTGGCCCAAGCATTGGCCAATCGAACCTATTTCGATCTTGCAACGGTTCAACGCCATCTACCCAGAGATGATAAGCTCTATCATATCCCAGTTGACGTTCTGACAAATCTTCTCTCGAGAGCCATTCATAGCGACTCCCGAAGTGTCGCCCTATATCTCAACACTCTTATCAAGAGATATCACGTTTCCTCCTAACACTGTCATCGAATTAAAATCCTCTCGAAAAATTCCTCTCAAATCATCCCCCAAATTAAGACGAAATTAAAGGAAACTCCTAAAGATTTCTCGACACAGCAAAACACGATTCGAATTCTATGTTAGTCATCGTTAGACATTCGAATAAAGTCCTCAATAGAAAAGATTACCCCCTATCATCGGTCTCCAGATATCTTTGAAAAACTTGTTCCAGATCAATGTTGATGAAACTCTCATCAACACTGATACGTCTCAAACTGTAGCTCTGTCAATGGATGTCGATATCTAATTCGACTCCTATTCGTGTTAAGGTGTATATTATATCAAACGGATGAAAGTTGGATAAATCTCAATCCTGAATATTAATGGTAACATTCATGTTGAGGGAAATTTGGTTGGTTAATATTCGGAGACAGGTCAAAACCAACTCTCATGTCACCGATCTGAACTTTATTCCCACGAATAGAATAATCGTATTCCTATTAATATTAGATGAGTCTAAATTCTTCCATCGATGTCAAATCAACTTCTCTTCCATTTTCATCCGTACTGTATTGAATATTTATCAATGTTGATACGACTCCAAATTCTATTCACACGAATATGTTTTGGATATTTATTTCTGGAAATACGACTCCAATTTCTATCAACACTGATGGAATTTGGTTATTTATTTCTGGAAATACAACTCCAAATTCTATTTCCAGAAATATGTTTTGGATATTTATTTCTGGAAATACAACTCCAAATTCTATTTCCAGAAATATGTTTTGGATATTTATTTCTGGAAATACGACTCCGATTTCCATTCACACGAATATGTATTGGATATTTATTTCTGGAAATACGACTCTATTCTATTTCCAGAAATATGTTTTGGATGTTTATTCATGTTGATACGACTCCAATTCTATTCACATGAATATGTTTTGGATGTTTATCAATGTTGATACGACTCCAATTTCTATCAACACTGATATGTCTTGGATATTTATCAATGTTGATACGACTCCAATCTCTTTCAACACTGATGGAATTTGGATATCTATCAATGTTGATATGACTCCAATTTCTATCAACACTGATATGTATTGAATATTTATCAATGTTGATATGACTCCAATTTCTATCAACACTGATATGTATTAGATATTTATCACTTTTGATACGACTCCAATTTCTATCGACACTGATATGTATTGGATATTTATCACTGTTGATACGACTCCAAGTTCTATCAACACTAACACTGATATGTTTTGGATATTTATTTCTGGAAATACGACTCCAATTTCTATCAACAGTGATATATTTTGGATATTTATCACTGTTGATACGACTCCAAGTTCTATCAACACTAACACTGATATGTTTTGGATATTTATCACTGTTGATAGAACTCCAATTTCTATCAACACTGATATATTTTGGATATTTATCACTGTTGATACGACTCCAAGTTCTATCAACACTAACACTGATATGTTTTGGATATTTATCAGTGTTGATAGAACTCCAATTTCTATCAACAGTGATATATTTTGGATATTTATCACTGTTGATACGACTCCAAGTTCTATCAACACTAACACTGATATGTTTTGGATATTTATCACTGTTGATAGAACTCCAATTTCTATCAACAGTGATATATTTTGGATATTTATCACTGTTGATACGACTCCAAGTTCTATCAACACTAACACTGATATGTTTTGGATATTTATCACTGTTGATAGAACTCCAAATTCTATCAATGTTGATAGAATTTGGATATTTATCACCGTTGATACGACTCCAATTTCCATTCACACGAATATGTTTTGGATATTTATCAATGTTGATACGACTCCAAATTCTATCAATGTTGATAGAATTTGGATATCTATCATCTATTAATGTTGATATATTTTGGATATTTATCAACACTGATATGTTTTGGATATTTATCAATGTTGATATGACTCCAATTTCCATTAACATTGATATGTTTTGGATGTTTATCAATGTTGATACGACTCCAATTTCCATCAACAGTGATATGTTTTGAATGTTTATCAGTGTTGATACGACTCCGATTTCCATTCACACGAATATGTTTTGGATATTTATCAACATTGATAGAACTCCAATTTCTATCAACACTGATGGAATTTGGATATCTATCATCTATTAATGTTGATATATTTTGGATATTTATCAACACTGATATGTTTTGGATATTTATCAATGTTGATATGGCTCCAATTTCCATTAACATTGATATGTTTTGGATGTTTATCAATGTTGATACGACTCCAATTTCTATCAACACTGATATGTATTGGATATTTATTTCTGGAAATACGACTCCAATTTCTATTTCCAGAAATATGTATTGGATATTTATCAATGTTGATACGACTCCAATTTCTATTTCCAGAAATATGTTTTGGATATTTATTTCTGGAAATACGACTCCAATTTCTATCAACACTGATGGAATTTGGATATCTATCATCTATCAATGTTGATATGTTTTGGATATTTATCAGTGTTGATACGACTCCAATTTCTATCAACACTGATGGAATTTGGATATTTATCAATGTTGATATGGCTCCAATTTCCATTAACATTGATATGTTTTGGATATTTATCAATGTTGATATGGCTCCAATTTCCATTAACATGGATATGTTTTGGATACTTATCACTGTTGATACGACTCCAATTTCTATCAACACTGATATGTATTGGATATTTATCACTGTTGATACGACTCCAATTTCTATCAACACTGATATGTTTTGGATGTTTATCAGTGTTGATACGACTCCAATTTCTATCAACACTAACACTGATATGTTTTGGATGATATCACTGTTGATACGACTCCAATTTCTATCAACAGTGATAGAAATTGGATATTTATCACTGTTGATACAACTCCAATTTCCATCAACACTGATATGTTTTGGATACATATCAGTGTTGATACGACTCCAATTTCTATCATCACTGATATGTTTTGGATATTTATCAATGTTGATACGACTCCAATTTCCATTCACACGAATATGTTTTGGATACATATCAGTGTTGATACGACTCCAATTTCTATCATTACTGATATGTATTAGATATTTATCAATGTTGAATACGACTCTCCATTCTATTCACACGAATATGTATTGGATATTTATCACGGTTGATACGACTCCAATTTCTATCATCACTGATATGTATTAGATATTTATTTCTGGAAATACGACTCCAAATTCTATCAACACGAATAGATTGGATATTTATCAACACGAATAGATCTTGGATATTTATTAACACGAATAGATCTTGGATATTTATCAACACTGATATGTCTTGGATATTATCAACACTGACAGAATTTGGATATTTATCAACGCTGATAAACTCCAAATTCTATCAACGCTGATATGTCTTGGATATTTATCAATGCTGATATGTCTTGGATATTATTAAAGCTGATATGTCTTGGATATTATCAACTCGAATAGATTTTGGATTGTATCAACACTGATATGTCTTGGATATTTATTTCCACGAATATATTTTGGATGTCTATCAGTGTTGATAGAACTCCAATTTCTATCAAGTTGATAGAATTTGGATATTTATCAGTGTTGATACGACTCCAAATTCTATCAACTTGATATGTCTTGGATATTATCAGCGCTGATATGTCTTGGATATTTATCAACAGTGATAGAACTCCGAATTCTATCAACTTGATATGTCTTGGATATATCAACACTGATTGATTTTGGGGATATCTATCAGTACGAATAGAATTTGGATATTTATTTCCACGAATACGACTCCAAATTCTATCAACTTGATATGTCTTGAATATTATCAATGCTGATATGTCTTGGATATTTATCAACAGTGATATGTCTTGGATATTATCAACGCTGATATGTCTTGGATATTATCAACGCTGATATGTCTTGAATATTTATCAACACTGATAAAACTCCAATCTATCAACAGTGATATGACTCCAAATTCTATCAACTTGATATGTCTTGGATATCTATCAATGCTGATATGTCTTGGATATTTATCAATGCTGATAGAACTCCAAATTCTATCAACTTGATATGTCTTGGATATTATCAACACTGATAGAACTCCAAATTCTATCAACTTGATATGTCTTGGATATTATCAACACTGATATGTCTTGGATATTTATTCATGCTGATAGAACTCCAAATTCTACAACTTGATATGTCTTGGATATCTATCAACATTGATAGAACTCTAAATTCTATTCACACGAATATGTTTTGGATGTTTATTTCCACGAATACAACTCCAAATTCTATCAACTTGATATGTCTTGGATATTATCAATGCTGATATGTCTTGGATATTTATCAATGCTGATATGTCTTGGATATTTATCAATGCTGATATGTCTTGGATATTTATCAATGCTGATAGAACTCCAAATTCTATCAAGTTGATATGTTTTGGATGTTTATTTCCACGAATACAACTCCAATTTCTATCAACTTAATATGTCTTTGATATTATCAACATGAATAGAACTCCAAATTCTATCAACACTGATAGATCTTGGATATTTATTCACACGAATAGAATTAGGATACTTATTTCCACGAATACGATTCCAAATTCTATCAACTTAATATGTCTTGGATATTATCAACACCGATACGACTCTAAGATCTATCAACACGAATAGAATGGATATTTATCAACAGTGATAGAACTCCAATCTATCAACAGTGATATAACTCCAAATTCTATCAACTTGATATGTCTTGGATATTTATCAATGATGATAGAACTCCAAATTCTATCAAGTTGAAATGTCTTGGATATTATTTCCACGAATAGAATTCCAAATTCTATTCACACGAATATGTCTTGGATGTTTATTTCCACGAATATAACTCCAAATTCTATCAACTTGATATGTCTTGGATATCATCAATGCTGATATGTCTTGGATATTTATCAATGCTGATATGTCTTGGATATTTATCAATGCTGATATGTCTTGGATATTTATCAATGCTGATATGTCTTGGATATTATCAACACTGATATGTCTTGGATATTTATCAACACTGATATGTTTTGGATATTTATCAACACTGATAAAACTCCAAATTTTATCAACTTGATATGTCTTGGATATTTATCAACACTGATAAAACTCCAAATTTTATCAACTTGATATGTCTTGGATATTTATCAATACTGATAGAACTCCAAATTCTATCAACTTGACATGTCTTGGATATTTATCAATGCTGATAAAACTCCAAATTTTATCAACTTGATATGTCTTGGATATTTATCAATACTGATAGAACTCCAAATTCTATCAACTTGACATGTCTTGGATATTTATCAATGCTGATAAAACTCCAAATTTTATCAACTTGATATGTCTTGGATATTTATCAATACTGATAGAACTCCAAATTCTATCAACTTGACATGTCTTGGATATTTATCAATGCTGATATGTTTTGGATATTTATCAATGCTGATAGAACTCCAAATTCTATCAACTTGACATGTCTTGGATATTTATCAATGCTGATATGTTTTGGATATTTATCAATGCTGATATGTCTTGGATATTTATCAATGCTGATATGTTTTGGATATTTATCAATGCTGATATGTCTTGGATATTTATCAATGCTGATAGAACTCCAAATTCTATCAACTTGATATGTCTTGGATATTATCAACACTTATATGTCTTGGATATTTATCAATGCTGACATGTCTTGGATATTATCAACATTGATAGAACTCTAAATTCTATCAACTTGATATGTCTTGGATATTTATCAACTTGATAGAACTCCAAATTCTATCAAGTTGATATGTCTTGGATATTTATCAATGCTGATAGAACTCCAAATTCTATCAACTTGATATGTCTTTGATATTATCAAGTTGATAGAACTCTAAATTCTATCAACTTGATATGTCTTGGATATTATCAACACTGATATTACTCCAAATTCTATCAACTTGATATGTCTTGGATATTTATCAATGCTGATAGAACTCCAAATTCTATCAAGTTGATATGTCTTTGATATTATCAAGTTGATATGTCTTGGATATATCAACACGAATAGATTTTGGATATTTATCAACACTTATATATTTCGGATGTCTATCAGTGTTTATAGAACTCCGAATTCTATCAACACTGATATGACTCCGAAATTTATCAGCGCTGATAGAACTCCAATCTATAAACTTGAGATGTCTTGGATATTATCAACACGAATAGATTTTGGATATTTATCAACGCTGATATATCTTGGATATTATCAACGCTGATATGTCTTGGATATTTATCAACATTGATAGAATTCCGAATTCTATCAACTTGATATGTCTTGGATATATCAACACGAATAGATTTTGGATATTTATCAACGCTGATATATCTTGGATATTATCAACGCTGATATATCTTGGATATTTATCAACATGAATAAAACTCCAAATTCTATCAACTTGATATGTCTTGGATATATCAACACGAATAGATTTTGGATATTTATCAACGCTGATATATCTTGGATATTATCAACGCTGATATATCTTGGATATTTATCAACATGAATAAAACTCCAAATTCTATCAACTTGATATGTCTTGGATATATCAACACTGATTTTGGGGATATCTATCAACACGAATAGATTTTGGATATTTATCAACACTGGTAGATTTTGGATATTTATTTCCACGAATACGACTCCGAATTCTATCAACTTGATATGTCTTGGATATTAGCAATGCTGATATGTCTTGGATATTTATCAACACGAATAGAATTTGGATGTTTATTTCCACGAATACGACTCCAAATTCTATCAACTTGATATGTCTTGGACATTTATCAGCACTTATATATTTCGGATGTCTATCAGTGTTGATACGATACGACTCCAAATTCTATCAACTTGATATGTCTTGGATATTTATCAACATTGATAGAACTCCAAATTCTATCAACGCTGATATGTCTTGGATATTTATCAACACTTATATATTTTGGATGTCTATCAATGTTGATACGACTCCAAATTTTATCAACTTGATATGTCTTGGATATTTATCAACAGTGATAGAACTCCAAATTTTATCAACTTGATATGTCTTGGATATTTATCAACAGTGATAGAACTCCAAATTCTATCAACTTGATATGTCTTGGATATTTATCAATGCTGATAGAACTCCAAATTCTATCAACTTGATATGTCTTGGATATTTATCAACAGTGATAGAACTCCAAATTCTATCAACTTGATATGTCTTGGATATTTATCAA
>FWPU01005232.1_pt1 | contig 28614 bp, 21 predicted proteins | sample 2228361 | NCBI WGS metagenome assembly FWPU01 (sample SAMEA103939777, study PRJEB20133) | metagenome
TACCTCCTTCGAAAGAGTCAATCTCGCTTTTGCGACTCTATCGTAAGGAAAATCCAGGCCCCCTGCCAACTCTTTTTTGGCCAAAGTCCAGTCTACTTAAAGTCTTATAAAATTGGTTGGTAGTGTGCGCTTCAGCGCATCGGAAAGGGCTAAAGCCCTCACTACGAACGGCTTTACTGTGGCGGCTCGAGCACATGGTGCGTTATGTATTCGACCTTGACCGGTACGCCGTCGTTTACCGCCACCCGCAGCAGAACCTGATAATAATCCGGCAGCGCCGGGTCCTTTTCGGAAGCGGCGCCGCCCAAGCGCTCGATCAGCCGCTCCGCATACTCGGGGCGCGCTACATATTCAGCGGCCGCCTGCGTCCCGTAGGTATTGATCCCAGCAAGCACCATCACGCGCCGATTAGGCGATAGGCCCGGCAGCAGGCTGACGAGCGCGTAGTCTTCGACCAGCCGCCCGGTCTGAGGATCGTAGGAATCCGTGCTTACCGCCGGCTCCCCCGGGCGCGGCTTCAGGTTCACGAACCTCCCCCGCCAGGTCCTGGCCTCGCTGTCGTAGGCGATCTTGAAGATAAAGTCCTGCGGCACCGGTAGCTGGCGCAGCGGATAGTTCTCTCCGGGAGAACCCAGGAAAACCACGTTGGAATTGCGCACCTCGTCCCAGCTCAGCAAACGGCTGCGCTTTACCGCGAGCGGATGGTTCGCGCGGGCGAAGAGATCTGAAATAAGCTGCACCGCCACTACTTCGCCCACGCCGGTGTAAGAGTCGTTGAGCAACTGCCACTGCTCAACCTCTTTGAATCCGATGTAGGGGCGCGGCACTGTTCCTTCAACTCTTTTACCATCCACGAAGGGAGCAGCGTAGCGCAGGCCCTGGTCAGGCCTGCCGTAAAACAGCGCGTTGCTGTAGGAAACAATTACCGGCTCGGAAGTAGAAAGAAAGTCCCGCCATATCGAGCGGAGCGGGGCTGGAACGGATGGCGCGCAGATATGACCGGCAATCTGGCTCTTCAAGCTCTGGCTCTCCGACCGATAATTCCAGGCGAGAATCGACGACGCGAGCGTAACCCCGAGCAGGCAGAGGGCCACGCCCCATAGCGCAACCGGAAAGCCTGCTCGAGACCTGTGCGGCGGCTGTTCCCAGCTCTTATCGAGTTCCCGCGAGGAGCGGTAATGAAAGCAGGGGGCGTAATGCCCTTTCGGTAGCTCTATCACCACCGGATCATCTCTCCCCTCCCCCTCATAATATTCGCGCAGCTTGGCGCGGAGCCGCACCGCCTGCACCCGCACCACCGAGTCAACCCGCGGATCATAGTCCGGGCCTCGCCCGAATACCTCCGTGGCGATAACAAACTCCTTTATCTGATCGGCCTCCCCCTCAAGCGACTTCTCCACAATGAACTTGAGAAAGGCTTTCAGGTGCTCGGAATCGTGCAGCACTTTGCTCTCGAGCAGCCGCTCGAGCTGGTGCAGTCTCTCCTCCTTGCTGGGACCGGAAGATATGTCCCCAACTGTAAGCCTCTTAAGCATAGCGCTTCGCACCCATAAGCCGCTCCGGGCGCCGGAGCGGTAGATTTAACGACGTTAAACTATGCTCGACCCGCGCCTCATAGCCCTTTAGTATCTTTGGAGTTGAGCGTATTATACCTGATTTGAACCCTGGTCTCCAGAGGAGCGGAGTCTTTGCTAGCGGTATGGATTTAACGCTAGTAAACGGCGCGGGATTTCCCGCTATAATCCTTTGCTGTTGTTGAAATTAACTGTAATTTACCCGATTTAACTTCACCTCGCTCTCACGCGCATTATTATTGAGTGTGCGGTATGAGGCGCAAAAGGCAAGCGACTATCTCGAAGAGATTTTGGGGCTTAGCGGGTCTTTCGAGATAGTCCTTGCAAGGAGGGAAAGCTCATGTCTACGACCAGGAGGCTAGCTCTGTTGCCAGGCCTTGCCCTGGTGATATTCCTTTCTTTCAAGCCGGCACACGGTCAGGCGGTATCAGGCACTATTACCGGCCTGGTAACAGACCAAACCGGTTCCATAATTCCCGGTGCCGCAGTAACGATCACCGAGGTCAACAAGGGCATCAGCTACTCGGCGGTTACTAATGAACTCGGCTACTATACGGTGGCCCGCATCCCGCCCGGAGTCTATCAGATCAAAATCGAGGCCCCGGGATTCAAGGCATTTCTTAGAGAAAATGTCTTGCTTTCCGTGGACACAACGGTTCGGGTTGACGCTACGCTTACGGTCGGAGAGGTCACCGAGGTAATTACCGTGAGCGGCGCGCCGCCGCTCCTCAAAACCGAACGGGCTGACGTCAGCACGGTGCTCGAGACCAGGCAGATCAGCGAGTTGCCGGTGCTGGGGCGAAACCTCACAGCGCTGCAGCTGCTCGTACCTGGCACGAACAAGATGCCCTGGCAGCACGGCTCGGCGGAAAACCCGCAGGGGGGGATCCAGATCAATGCCAACGGCCAACTATTCGGCGCTATGAATATGCAGATCGACGGGGCTGATAATAACGACCCGGTGCTCGGTATAATCATCGTCAATCCCAACCTCGACTCGGTCCGCGAGTTCAAGGTCACCACCAGCAACTACGACGCCGAGTACGGGCGGGTGGGGGCGGCCGTTACCGAGGTCGAGACCAAGTCTGGCACCAACGAGTTCCACGGCACGGTCTTTCACTTCCTGCGCAACGATAGGACCAATGCCCGCAACCCCTTTACAGAGCCGGAGGAGCCCCCTCCCTTCAAGTGGAACCAGTTCGGTTTCTCGGTCGGCGGGCCGATCGAAAAGAACAAGACCTTCTTCTTCGGCGATTATCAGGGGACGCGGCAGCGGCTCGGCGGCACGACTTTTGCCACTGTTCCGACCCTCGAGATGCGCAACGGCGATTTCAGCCGGCTGCGCGACGCCCGCGGCAACCTGATTCCGATCTTCGATCCGCAGAGCGGCAGGCCGGACGGCACAGGCCGACAACCATTTCTCGGAAACAGAATACCGCCGGAAAGGATCAGCCCGGTCGCCAGAAACCTCTTGAGCCTGCTGCCGGCACCGACCTTCCCCGAGCGCATCGAGAATAACTTTATCGCCAGCGGCTCGGCTAATTTCGATACCAACCAGTTCGATATTCGCATCGATCACTACTTGAGCGATGCCACGCGCTTCTTCGTGCGCTATGCCTATTTCGGCTCTGATATCTTCATCCCGCCGGTTTTCGGCCAAGAGGCGGGCGGCCCGCCGATACGCCCCGGCGTTGGGGCCTTTTCGCTCGGACGGAACCAAAACGTCGCGATCAACTTCAACCACGTTTTCAACCCGAACCTGCTGATCGACTTCCGCTATGCTTACTCGCGCTACCGCGTTAACGTCGTCCAGCCCGACGTCGGGCTCGATACGGCAAAGCGGGTCGGCATACCGAATATCAACCTCGGCGGGCTCGATACCAGCGGCCTTCCCGATATCAGGGTGGAAGGGGTTGGCGGCTTCTTAATGGGAGGGGGCGTGGCCTGCAACTGCCCGCTCGACCAGGTGGAAAATCTCAACCAGTGGGCGAGCAACCTGAGCTGGACCAAAGGGAGCCATACCTTCAAGTGGGGAGCCGATATCCGCAGGTTCTGGAACTTCCGCCGTCCGAGCGACATCAGCCGGCGCGGGCGCTTCTTCTTCAGGCCAGCCGTTACAGGTGCGCCCGAGGTCCCCGGCTCGGGCAGCGGAGTTGCCAGCCTGCTGCTCGGATTGCCCAGCTTCTTCGACCGCATCTGGAGCCAGGGGAGAAACGACGAGTTCGAGACCCACTTCTTCATCTACGGCCAGGACCAGTGGAAGGTCACCCGCAAGCTGACCTTGAGCTACGGGCTGAGATACGAAGTTTACACCCCGCCGGGGGCGCGGACCGGCCAGGGCTCCAACTTCGACTTCGCCACCGGGTTGGTGCGCATCTCCGGGCTCGGCGAGATCCCGCGCGATACCGGAATAGAGACCGATCTCAACAACGTCGCGCCGCGCCTCGGGCTGGCCTATATGGCCACGCCTAGTACGGTGATCAGGGCCGGCTACGGCCGCAGCTACTTCCCCAATATATTTGCCATCACCATCTCGGGACAGAACTGGCCCTTCGTAGCGTTCCAGACGGTCTCGCCCGAGACCATTTTCAGCCCGATTTTCAACCTGGCACAGGGGCCGCCGCTTTTGACCTTCCCGCCGCTGCCGGCCAACGGGCTTCTCCCGCTGCCCGATGGAATTCGCATCATCGGGATACCGTTCGACCGCACCACTGCCTATTCAGATGCCTGGAACCTCACAATACAGCGCGAGCTTGGTCCGAACTTCTCTCTCGAGATCGGCTACGTCGGGAACGTCGGGCGACAACTGCGATTCGATCTCAATCTGAACCAGGCGGTGCCCGGGCCCGGTCCTCTCAACCCGAGGCGCCCTCTCTTCCAGAAGTTCGGGCTGACCCAGCCGCTCATCAACCGCTGCAACTGCTCAAGCTCCAACTATCACGGCATGCAGCTCAAGGTCGAGAAGCGGATGTCGCACGGCCTGGCCTTCATCGCCTCCTATACCTGGTCCAAGACGATCAACTTCGGCGAGTTCGGCACCACCGATGCTCACAACCGACGGAACGACCGGGGGGTGGCCTTCTTCGACCGCGCCAGCGTCTTCACTTTAGGCCACATCTGGGAGTTCCCCTTTGGGCCGGGCAGGCGCTATCTCTCCAATGCCTCCGGATTCCTAGGACACCTGATCGGCGGCTGGAAGTTTACCGGGATCACGATCGCGCAAAGCGGACTGCCGTTCCATCCGACCCTGGCTAACAATGCCCCCTTAAACGCCGATTTCGGTCTGCGCCCGGATCTTGTCGGAGACCCGGAGGTATCCAATCCGAGCCGAAGTCTCTGGTTTAACCCCGGCGCCTTTGCCATCCCGGGCCCGTTCCGACAGGGGACAGCGGGCCGGCATATACTGCGCGGCCCCGGGTTCTTCGCCGCCGACTGGGCGCTGTTTAAGGAGTTTCGTTTAAACGAGACAGCGCTTCTGCAGTTCCGCTGGGAGAGCTTCAACGCCTTCAACAACACGAATCTGGCCAATCCTGCGACCAACGTCGATACTCCCAGCGCGGGACAGATATTCGGAATTGCCAGCCCCATGCGCGAGATGCAGTGGGGACTGAAACTGATCTGGTGAAATGGACAAGCGCATTGTATGGTTTGCCATAACGGTCATCGCTGTGGCCGGCCTCTGCGCGCCGGCCGCAGCAGCCGAGCTCGAAGCGCCGGCCGAACTTGCCCGCGCTGAAGAACATCTGGCCGCCGGAGAACTGGACGCAGCGGTCGAGCTGCTCGAAGAGCTGGCGAAGCGCGAGCCCCGGCTACCAGGGATCTCTTTCAAGCTCGGCAGCGCTTACTACAAAAAACAGCAGTACCAGAGGGCCGCGGCTCTGCTCGAGCAGGCGCTCGAGGAGGAAGCTGAAAACAAAGAGGCGGCAGAACTGCTCGGCCTCTCGTATTATTTTCTGACCAGGTACCGCGAGGCTATTCCGCTGCTGGAGCGGGTCGGTAGCTGGGTCGGCAACAACGTAAACCTGCTTTATGTGTTGGGGCTCTGTTACGCCCACGAGAACGAGCTTGATAAGGCGCGCGCCGCTTTCGCCTCGATGTCGGGCTTCCCGCCGGACTCCGCATCTGCCTCCCTGATCGCGGCGCAGCTCTACCTAGAGCGGCAGCTCTACCGGCACGCGGCGCGCGAGGTGGCGCGGGCGCTGGCGCTCAAGCCCGATCTGCCGATGGCCCGCTTTTTACAGGGCGAGCTGCATCTTCAGAAGGGCGAGAACGCCGCGGCGCTCGAAGAGTACCTGATGGAGATCTCGAACAACCCCGGCTTCTGGCTGGCCCATTTTCGACTCGGCTATGTCTACCTTGCGCTGGGCAAAGTCGATCAGGCCATCCCCCCGCTGCAGCGCGCCGTATGGCTGAACTCGAACTTCGCCGGCTCCTATCTCTACCTCGGAAAAGCGCTGCTCGAGAAGGGGGACCTGGCCCTCGCCATCCCGATGCTCGAGCGCGCGGTGCGGATGGATCCGACCAACTCGAGCGCGCGCTATCTGCTCGGGCGCGCCTACCAGAGGGTTGGAAATAAGCGGGGAGCTGAGGAGCAATTTTCGCTCGTGCGGAGGGAGAAAGATCGGCAGCTCTTAGATGAGCGGCGTTGAAGTTAACCGCGCTCGCAGGGCGCCCAAGCAATAGCTGGCTCTGGACGCTCTCTGCGGCGAATAGGAAGCGGAAATCATGAAAGGAAGCTGAGGCGATGAGGCGAGTTGGACATTGGTTCCTTATTGTGCTCCTATTAGCATTTAGCCTTGGCCCGGGTCTATTCCGAGCCGAGGAGGGCGAGTTTATCCTTAAAACCGAAAGCCTGGAGCCGTACACCCCGACCTATCTCGGCAACGGCTATTTCAGCATGGTCACCTCACAGCACGGCACGAGGCCCACGCCGTCGTATATGGCCTGGGTCTTCGATCACGGGGAGGGAGACGTGCCGCGCATTGCGGCCCTTCCGGCTTGGAACGAGATGAATTTCTTCAATGGCGCGAGCTGGCTTAACGATGCCCCTCTGGATGAAAAGACGCTGCGCTCTTTCCGGCAGAGCCTGGACATGCGCAGCGGTTATCTCGAGACTTCGTACCGATGGGTTGATGGAGAAAAGAGCACTTCGATAACGGCGCGGGCCTTCGTCTCGCGCTCAGATCCCAATCTGGCTGCGCTCAGGCTGTATGTAGTTCCGGACTACTCGGGTCCGGTCAAGGTCTCATTTCCGCTGCGCGGCTGGAAGGCGCCGAGGCGGCTGCCGCTCGCGCAGCTCGAGCGGCTTGAGCCGGGCCAGGCGGGCATAGCAAACCTCTGGTATCCGGGGCACATGGAGGTGAAAGCCCGGCACGCGGAGTCGGACCTGGGGGGAGGTCTGCTCTGGATGGTATCCAGGGCAGAGGGGCGTCCGACTGCCGCTGCCCAGGCGGCAGCCGCAGCCTGGCCCGGCGAGCTGCCGAACCTGACTGTGCGCAGCATCCTATCTGAAGATAGCGCTTCGATCGAGCTTAGCTTCGAGGCCGAGGCGGCAAAGCAGTATACCTTTTATAAGTACGTGGCAGTCCTCTCATCGCGCGATGCGCCCGACCCGCTGGAGGAGGCCAAGAAGCTCGCGCAGTCGGCGCGCGCGCGCGGTTACGATGAGCTGTTCAACCAACACGCCGGCGCCTGGCACGCGCTCTGGCAGACCGATATCCTGGTGGAAGGGGACGCCGAGTTGCAGCGGCTCGTCCGCTCGATGATCTTTCATCTGCTCGGCAGCATACGCCAGGGGACGGAGTTCGGCATGCCGCCGATGGGCCTCTCCAGCGCCGGCTACTACGGACACATCTTCTGGGATGCCGACACCTGGATCTTCCCGGCACTTTTAGTCATGCATCCGGAAATCGCCAGGTCCATAGTCATGTTCCGGTACAGGACGCTCGAGGCGGCGAAGCTCAACGCCCGCCTCAACGGCTATCGGGGGGCGATGTACCCGTGGGAATCGGACGAACTGGGCCAAGAGACCACGCCCCGATTCGCTTATCAAAACGCGCTCTACGAGAACCATATCACCGGCGACGTCGCTCTTGCCCAGTGGCAATATTACCTGGCCACCGCGGACCGGCAGTGGCTCGCCAGGTACGGCTATCCGGTGATAAGGGAGACCGCCGATTTTTGGGTGAGCCGTGTTACTTATAACCGGACTAAAGACCGTTATGAGATTAAAAAAGTGGTGTCGGTGGACGAATCGTCGATAGGGGTCGATAACGAGGCTTATACCAACGCGGTAGCTAAAAAGAACCTCGATATCGCTCAAGCCGCCGGCAGGTTACTAGGGGAAAAGATCAATCCAGCATGGGAGGAGGTGAGCCGCAAGCTCTACATACCATACGACGCGCAAAGGCAATACCATCCCGAGTTCGAGGGGGCGCCGCCCTGGAAGGGCCCGGTCGGCCACGTCGTGCCCCTTTTGAGCTACCCTCTCGAGCTGCCCATGAGCGAGCAGGCCAAGCGCAACGATCTGCTCAATGCCATGAAGAGCGCGGGCGAGTTCAGCCCGGTCATGATGCTGCCTACTTTCTACCCGATAGTTGCAGCCGAACTCGGTGACGTGCGGCTGCTCGACGAGCTGTTCCCTAAGAGCTACAGGCCATATCTCAGGCCCCCCTTCAACGTGCTCTCAGAGGGGCCGACCAACGATGCGATAAATTTCCTGACCGGAGCTGGCGGCTTCCTCCAGCAGTTCATCTACGGCTACACCGGGCTGCGCCTCGGCGAGGAAGGGCTCGTGCAGAAGCACAAACCGCTGCTCCCGTCGCAGGTCAGGAAGCTAGTGCTCAAGAATTTAAGCGTCAGGGGGAGGCGGCGCGATATCGCGGTCGAGGGAAACAGCCTCCGGCTCACCGGTTCGCATCGCGTATTCCCCTTGCCTCTGGGCGCGCGCGCGTTCGTTCGAGACCCTTTGCAGGCCGCCGCTCTCAGGTAAGCCGATATACTCTCGCTTACTGCTGTGAGCGAGAACTCGGTCACAATTGAGACCAAGAGGGCCGGGAAGGCCGAAACTCACATGTTCATATTCCGTCAAGACTCGTAAGAGATAAAACCAGATCGAGGCTCGAGGGCGCGGGGCTGCAGATTTGCCCCGTGTCCTCCAAGCCTCTTTCCGGCAACGCAACTCCGGACCTCTGCAAATTCGAGGTTCGCCGCCGGCATCTGGGGTTCGGCACATGATCGGGCTACAGCGGCGTTCCCAAGACCGCTGAAAACCGGTTTGAATTTATGGCGGTCTGAAGGCTGCCGCTACATTAGCCGGTCTCAAGCTTGGAGCCCAAAGCGCTTTTCGGCTAAATACAGGAGCCTGCGCCACACCAAACGGTTTATCGCCACCACCATCGCGGCCATGGCCATAGTAGCTGCCAGCAGCAGGTCGAAATTGCCCGCATCGCTTGCCTGGCTGATGGTAGCGCCCAGGCCAGCGGTCGAGAGTATCTGGCCTCTAAAATGGAAATACTCGGCGACTATGCTCGCGTTCCATGCGCCGCCGCTTGCCGTTACCAAGCCGGTAACAAGGTGGGGGAAGATGCCGGGCAGGATCAGCAGCCGCCAGCGGTCCAGCGCACCGATGCGAAAGACGCGCGCTGCTTCCCGGAGATCGGTGGGAATGGCCATCGCGCCGGCGATCACATTGAAGAGGATATACCACTGCGTGCCGAGGATCATCAGCAGTACCGAGGCAACGCCCAACCCGCCGCCCGCGCGGAGCAGCACCAATAACACGATGGGAAAGAGCGCGGTCGCTGGCACCGAGGCTGCGATTTGAGCCAGCGGCTGTGCCACTCGCGCCAGGCGCAGGTTTAGGCCTATCGCCACGCCCGCTGGGATTGTCCAGGCAGCGCCGAGGAGGAGCGCAGCGTTTACTCGCAGGAAGGTTGCGGCCGCGCCGCGCGCGATCTCTTTTATCTCAGTGCTCGTCAGCCCGGCCATCAGCCAACCCGCGCGCACGACCGCATAGCCGACCATCGCCAGCAGGGTCGTGGCCAGTGCCCGTTGCAGCCAGACTTCCGACCTCCTGGACCTCCACTCGCTCCGCGCGCCGGCGCGGCGCGCGAAGAAGATCGCAAGGCTTTCGCTCAAAGGCGTCACGAGCTTGATCCTCATCCAGGCGAGCGCGTTTGAGCGGCGCAGCAAATTCAGCACAGCCGATTCGGGCGCGGCCAGGCCCTCGACCTGCTCGAACTTGAACTTTTCGGCCCAAACGATGGCGGGACGCCAGACCAGTTGGTCTATCAACACGATGATGCCTATCATCGCGCCCAGTCCCCACAGGACGGCGCGGGTATCGCCCGCGCTGGCCGCCGTCTGCAAATACGAGCCGAGGCCGGGCAAGCGGAAGTCGCGCCTGCCTAACACGAACATCTCGCAGGCCATCAGGAAGAACCATCCGCCCGCCACCGACAGCATGGAATTCCAAACCAGGCCGATAGCGGCGTAGGGGAGCTCCAACTGCGTGAAGCGTTGCCACCAATTGAAGCGATAGATGCGCGCCGCTTCGCGCAGCTCGCGCGGGATGCTCTTGAGCGACGAATGGAAGCTGAAGGTCAAGTTCCATACCTGTCCCGTGAAGATGAGCAGGATCGACCCCAGCTCGATGCCTAACTGGCTGCGCGGAAAGAGGGCGACCATAGCCAGCATCACGCCGGGCAAGAAGCTCAGCACCGGGATGGATTGCAGGACATCGAGCAGGGGGATCATGATGCGCTCGGCCTTGGCGTTATATGCCGCGATGTAGCCGTAAGCCAGGGCGAAGGCTAGGCTGAGGACGTAGGCGATAGCGATGCGCAGCAGAGAATAGGCGGCGTAAACCGGCAGGGCCGATGGGCTGTGCGAAATCTCTGCGACGGGCGTGAACGGGCCGAACCAATGGCGCGCGATGGTCAGGAGGCCGTAAAAAAGCGACAGGCCGGCGCTAAATATCGCCAGGTCGATCAGGCGCGACCAAGCGCGGTCGATAGCTCTAACTTGAACCGGCGCTGTCATAAGCGCAAGCACGCTTCATCGTTGCTCGGCGCTACTGCTCGGTCAAAATGAGCCGCCCGCTGTCGGCATCGTAGTCGAAGATTTCGGCGTAGCGGCCCCAATGTATCGCCGTTTTGAGCTGGCGCTGCGCCTCCTCCTCGCTGAAGTACTCCTCGAGAATATCGTAGAAGAAGTCGTCGGGGAGGGCGCGGTCCGATTTAGCTTTCAACGCGTGTTCGATCTGCCTGAGGAGCAGGACGTTCTCGAGCGCCGCCTTGCGGAAGATGACCTTGCGCGTCAGGATATCAGCTTCGGCGAAAGCGCGGCCTTCGGCAGTTATCTCGACATCCCCCTCCTGGAGGCGGATGAAATTGAGCAGCGCGGCGGCTTCGACGATCGGCAGAAGATCGTCGATCTCCATCACCAATTCATCTGCGAGGTGATAGAGGTCGTCGCGCCCGCCGCGGTCGATCAGGATCTCCAACAAGCCCGCGATGCCGCCCGGCCGCGCGTGCGGCAGCATCTGGTACTTGCTGGTGACCGGGCCAACGGTCACGACCTGCCTCGCTTCGGCGCCAAGCAGGGCGGGCTCGATGTCAGGCTGAGTGATCACCTTGTAGATGTAGTCAACGATCTCCACGAACCCCCCTGCCTTGCGGTCGCGCGGATGCTCCAACTCGACTTCGAAGTCGGCGCGAATGCGCGCGGGGTTACGGCTCAGCACGATGATCCGGTCGGCCAGCAGCACTGCCTCCTCGATGTTGTGTGTGACCATCAGGATCGCGCGCGTCGGCATTTTCTTGCTGAGCCACAGCTCTAATAGTTCGCCCCTCAAGTTTTCAGCCGTCAGCACGTCGAGCGTCGCGAACGGCTCGTCCATGAAGAGCACCTCCGGCTCGACCACCAGCGCGCGCGCGAATCCCACGCGCTGCTTCATCCCGCCCGATAGCTCTTTCGGATAGGAGGTCTCGAAGCCGTCGAGGCCAACTATATCCAGGATCCTCAGCGCGCGCTTGCGCCGTTCAACTGCACCGATGCCGCGCGCCTTGAGCGGAGCTTCGACGTTCTCGAGCACAGTGAGCCATGGGAAGAGCGCGAAGCTCTGGAAGACGATGGCCACGTTTGGAAGCTGGCCATCGAGCGGCCTGCCGTGCCAGAGCACCTCGCCCGCCGAAGGGCGCGCCAGTCCCGTCAGTATTCGCACCAGCGTGGACTTGCCCGAACCCGAAGGGCCGAGCAGCGCCACGATTTTGTCCGGGCAAATCGCCAGGTCAATCGAGGCGATGACCTGGATGCGGCGGCCATCGGGTTGGGTGTAAAACTTCTCCACCGCGCGCGCCTGGATGATCGGTTCTGCCGCCATATCCCTCTCTTTTTCACCGATCGAGATTTCGCGAATTGGCAAGGGTCGAGCTTATAATGATAACCGCAAATTATATTCCACAACAAACCAGCGTGTCACCAGGGGCGCATATCTTTATCGTAGATTCTTTGCGATGCCGGCCAAGCTCCGGTTCGCCGCTACAATGTGAAGCCAAATTTCTCCTCGGCCGGTTGAACCGCGGCGCCGCCTATAGTATTCTGAAGCACGATTGAGGAGGAAACCGCTCTATGGGCGCCAAGGTTTTTGTTTGGGGCCGCTCGATAAACCCGGCCCGCCCCAGGCTCCTGCTCGCGCTGCTTCTGCTATCGCTGCTAGCCAAGGCCGCCGATACCGGTCTCGATAACGCTATCGAAAAGCGTACCGATGAGATCAAAGCCAAGCTGGTCGAGGTGCGCCGCGATATCCACATGAACCCGGAACTCGGGAATCGCGAGTTCAGGACGGCGCAGGTCGTGGCGGGTTATTTGAAAGCGCTCGGCCTCGAACCGAAGACCGGAGTGGCGAAGACCGGGGTGGTGGCCCTGCTCAAAGGGGGGCGGCCCGGCCCGACCGTGGCGGTGCGCGCCGATATGGATGCGCTGCCGATAACGGAACTCAACGATGTGCCCTATAAGTCGCGCAACCCCGGGGTAAAACATGCTTGTGGCCATGATGTCCACACTGCGATAGTGCTCGGCGTTGCCGAGGTATTATCATCGGTCAAGGACCAGCTCCCCGGCAGCGTGAAGTTCATCTTCCAGCCGGCTGAAGAGGGACCGCCTCCGGGGGAGGAGGGCGGCGCCTCACTGATGGTAAAGGAGGGGGTGCTGGAGAATCCAAAGGTATCCGCGATTTTCGGGCTTCACGTCTCTCCGCAGTACGATGCGGGCACTGTCGCATATCAGGTCGGGCCGGCTTTGGCCTCGAGCGACCGATTCGAAATAATTATTCACGGCAAGAAAACGCATGCTGCCTATCCTCACACTGGAATTGACCCGGTGCCCATCGCCGCCCAAATCGTCCTCGGCCTTCAGACAATCGTGAGCCGGCAGCTCGACGCGCGCGAGCCGGCCGTCCTTTCCATCGGGATCATCGAGGGGGGCAATCGCCATAACATCATTGCTGAAAAGGTCAGACTGGTCGGAACGGTCCGGACGCTGGCCCCCGGATTGAAGGACGAAATCAAGGAGCGAATGCTCAAGATAATCAAAGGGGTGAGCGAAAGCTATGGGGCGGGCTACGAATTCGATTATTCGGAGGGGGCCCCGGTGACCTTCAACGACCCCGAGCTGACCGCGCGCAGCCTGCCGACGCTCGAGCGCCTGGTCGGACGCGATCGCGTTCTAGAGATAAAGCCACATATGGGGGCCGAAGACTTCGCTTACTATGCGCAAAAGGTCCCGGGTTTTTATTTCTTTCTCGGCGTGCGCAACGAGGCTAAAGGGATAACTGCGATGAACCATACCGAGTATTTCGACGTGGACGAGGATGCCATCCCGCTCGGCGTTAAGCTGATGTCCAACCTCGTGGTCGATTATTTAACGCGCGCCGCTTCGACTAGATAAAAATCGGAGCCCCGCTGCCGCCCTGGCGGCCGCTGAAAATGCAGGGAAGCTATGGGCAAATCGCCGAAGCCCCCGCTCGCGATAATCGGCGGCGGTCGCGTCGGCAGCACCCTCGGCTACCTGCTGCGGCGCCGCGGCTATCGGATAGCAGCGGTAGTATCGCGCGGGCGAGCCAGCGCGCGCCGCGCCGCCTCCTTCATCGGAGGCACCAAAGCCCTCGACAAGATCGAAGAGCTGCCGCGGCAGGTCGAATTAATCATAATAGCTGTGCCCGACAGCCAGGTGCGCAGGGCGGCCCAGGCGCTGGCCAGCCTGGAGCTGACATGGCGGCGGGTGATAGCGCTGCACACCAGCGGCTATTTGAACTCTTCGGCGCTCGCGCCGCTCGCCGAGCGCGGCGCGGCCGTTGGTTCCTTTCATCCTCTCCAGACCTTCCCCGAGCCGCGGCTTGCAGTCAAATCCCTGCGCAATGTCTTGTTTGCTATCGAGGGGAATCGGAAAGCTATATCTATGGCCCGTCGGCTCGCGCGAGAGCTCGGCGGCCGCCCCGTGCCGATAGATGCAGGGAACAAGGCCCTCTATCATGCCGCTGCCGCTCTCGCCTCGGGGCATCTCGCTGCGCTCTTTGCCGCCGCCGCCGAGGCTATTGCAAAGACCGGGCGGGCGGGGGAGGAACTGAAAGCCGGGCTCTTGACCTTGAGCCGCGCGACCCTGGATGCCATCGAGGCGGTGGGCTTTCCCGAGGCGCTGACCGGACCGATCGTGCGCGGCGACGTGGAAACAGTATCAGCTCATATCGATGCGTTGGCGCAAATCGGTCCGGCAGCGGCTGAGCTTTACAGGTTGCTCGGCACGAGGCTGCTGATGATGGTGCGGAAAAACCTCCCAGAGGAAAAAGCCGAAGCGCTCGCCAGGATATTGAGTTCGCCGTAGATAAGACCTAATTCTCAGCGAGTTCAGCTTGCCTTGCGGCGAAGATCTTAGGTCCCTTCCGACCAGGCCTGCAGATACGCCTGCTGTTCCGTGGTGAGCGAATCTATCTCGATCCCCATGGCCGCGAGCTTCAGCCGCGCGATTTCCCGATCGACCTCGGGCGGCACCGCGTGCACCCGCTTTTCCAGCCGGCCGCGATTGCGCACCAGATATTCGACCGAGAGCGCCTGATTGGCAAACGACATGTCCATAACGGCAGCCGGATGGCCTTCGGCGCTGGCCAGGTTGATCAACCTCCCCTCGCCGAGCAGGAAGATCCGCCTGCCGTCGCCCAACGTGTATTCTTCGACGAACTCGCGCACCGTGCGCTTGCGTATGGCCATTTCTTCCAGCCCCGGGATATCTATCTCTACGTTGAAGTGGCCGGAGTTGGCGAGCATGGAGCGGTCGGGCATCGCCGCGATGTGCTCGCGTGCTATGACGTTTTTGTTTCCGGTCACGGTGATGAAGACGTTGCCGACCTTTGCCGCCTGGGCCATGGGCATGACCTGATAGCCATCCATCACCGCTTCCAGGGCGCGAATCGGATCGACCTCGGTGACGATGACGTGAGCGCCCAGGCCGCGCGCGCGCATCGCGATGCCGCGCCCGCACCAGCCATAGCCGCAGACCACCAGGCGCGTTCCCGCGATCAGCAGATTGGTGGCGCGTATGATCCCGTCCAGCGTGGATTGTCCCGTGCCGTAGCGGTTGTCGAACAGATGCTTGGTATTGGCATCGTTGACCGAAATGATCGGATAGCGCAGCATCCCCTGCTCGGCCATGCTGCGCAGCCGGATCACGCCGGTGGTCGTCTCTTCGGTCCCTCCGATCACCGAATCGGCGAGTTCGGTCCGCTGAGTGAGGATGGTCGTGACCAGGTCGGCGCCATCGTCCATGGTGATCATCGGGCCATGTTCGATGGCGGCCAGGATGTGGCGATAGTAGGTCTGGCTGTCCTCGCCCTTTATAGCGAAAACTTCGATCTGATGGTTTTTGACCAGAGCGGCGGCAACGTCGTCCTGGGTGCTCAGCGGGTTCGAGGCGCAGAGCCGAACCTCGGCTCCTGCCGCCTTCAGCGCCAGGACCAGATTGGCCGTCTCGGTGGTGACATGCAGGCACGCCGAGATCCTGATTCCAGCCAGCGGCCGCTCTCGCCCAAAACGCTCTTTGATCAGCCCGAGCACCGGCATCCAGTTCGAGGCCCATTCGATGCGATTCTGGCCGCGCTCGGCCAGGGCTAAGTCCTTAACCTCGTAGTTCATTTTCACCCCCTCACGGCGGCCGACCCCAGGCCGGCATCGCGGCGCAGGGACTCGGCCTTGTCCACACGTTCCCAGGTAAATTCCGGTTCGTTTCGACCGAAATGGCCATAGGCAGCCGTTTTCTCGAAGATCGGGCGGCGCAGGTCGAGGCTCTCGATCATGCCGCGCGGCGTCAGCTGGAAATGAGAGCGAATCAGCTTCTCCATCAGCCGGTCGCTGACCTTGCCGGTGCCGAAGCTCTCGACGCACACCGATACCGGTTCGGCCACTCCGATCGCATATGCCAGTTGCACCTGGACGCGATCGGCCAGACCGGCTGCCACGATGGTCTTGGCCACGCAGCGCGCCATGTACGAAGCCGAGCGGTCGACCTTGGTCGGGTCCTTGCCCGAGAACGACCCGCCGCCGTGCGCGGCCACCCCCCCGTAGGTATCGACGATCACCTTGCGCCCGGTCATTCCGGCATCGCCGTGCGGACCGCCGCGAACGAATCGCCCGGTCGGGTTGATGTGGAACCTGGTATTCCTGTCGAGGAGGTCCGGAGGGACTACAGCCTTTACCACGTTTTCAATTATCTCTTCGCGCAGCCGGCCGATCTCGATATCGGGGCTGTGCTGCGTCGAGATGACCACGGTATCGACGCGCAGCGGCCGGTAGCCTTCGTATTCCACGGTCACCTGCGATTTGCCATCGGGCCTGACCCAGGGAAGGATATTTTTCCGGCGCACCTCAGCCAGCCGGCGGGTCAGCTTATGCGCGAGCATGATCGGCATGGGCATCAACTCGGGGGTCTCGTTGCAGGCAAATCCGAACATGATCCCCTGATCGCCCGCGCCGCCGATATCGACTCCCATCGCGATGTCCGGCGATTGCTTCTTGAGCGAGGTGATGACCGCGCAGGTCTCGTAGTCGAAGCCGAAGGCCGCATCGGTATAGCCGATCCTGCGCACGGTATCGCGCGCTATCTCGCTGTAATCTACATTCGCGGTGGTAGTGATTTCACCGGCAATCAAGATCAGCCCGGTGGTGAGCAGGGCCTCGCAGGCGACCCGCGCCGTCGGGTCCTGCGCGATGATGGCATCCAGGATGGCATCTGAGATCTGGTCAGCCATCTTATCGGGGTGCCCCTCGGTAACAGATTCAGATGTAAACAAGTAAGTGCTCTTCAATTCCGCCTCCTTTATGCGAAGAGAAAAACAGGCCGAACCTCCATTCTACCGCAGGTCTCTAAAGCAGGGAGCCGAAAGTCAGAATTAAATTCAGCCTCTGAATTCCGACCCCTGACTCGTCGCGCTGCACCCTAACGCAGGTAATAAGACTTGCCGAGCCTGGCCGCGTTGGCCTTCAGCTTTTCCAGGTCCTTCTCCGCATCGATACCGAGATCGGCAACAACCGACTCTCTCTCGGAGGGACGCGCGGCCAGGACCTCGTCGATGAGCTTCAGGGAGAGATCGTAGAAGAAGTAATCTCCGTTCTCCACCGCCCAGTGGTAGATCTCAGCGATCCCGCCGAGGTCTCCTTCCTGCGCCATCTTGAGCAGGGCGTTGCCGAGACGGCCGGCCTCGAGCAACTCCGCGCCGCTCATCCGGCTCTCGCTCGGCGTCATCCATCCTTCGCTGAGCTTCATGGCAAATCTTCACAAAAGGATTACCTCGCGCCCGGCGACCCGAGGGTTTTCAGTTTCACATCGCCCCAGCGCAGGCAGAAATTGTCGAGCAGCGGACCATAGGGGCCCGCCGCAGCTACCTGTAGCCTCCCCTGTTTATCGTTGTACTGGAAATAAGTGAGATCATAGCCTTCCGGGCCTACGGTCCCGCCCCTTTTCTCGTAGACATATTTGCCGGCGAACCGGCCCAGCTCCTCGCCCTCCCTGGTGAAAACCTGAAGGCCGTTCAACCCGGCCTCATCGGCGTGCTTCAGGACCGAATGGGTCAAAGGAAAAAGCACCCCATCATCCTCGATCAGGAAGAGGTCGGCAAAGGTGAGGCTCCGCCTGTCCGATAGCGCCGCTCGCGCCTCCTCCAGTCGCGCCAGGACCTTATCCACTTCCTCCCATCTGGCTACCTTGGGCTTGCCCCTGGTCTTAATTTTCTTGGGCCACTGGTCGGCCGACGCGGCTGAGGCCACGAGCAGGGCGAGGATAAAGAGTGCCGATTTGAAAGCAAAGCTGCAGCCGGTCGCTGTGAATCTCATCAAGGTTATGCGCTCTGCACCTGGCGCGTGCTCAGAAGCTGTTTCCTGATCCGCTTGATGTCTTCGGCGATCATCATGGATATCAGACCCGAGAAGCTGTGTCTCGGGGCCCAGCCGAGCTTGCGATAGGCTTTAGAGTAATCGCCGCGCAGGTGTTCGATATCGGGCGCGCGGATCAATCCCGGATCAACCTCTATATAGTCCTCCCAATTGCCGACGCCGATGGTAGCGAAGGTGATCTCTATCATATCGCGCACCATGTAGGACTTGTTCGTGGCCACAACGTAATCGTCGGCTGCCCGGTGCTGCAGCATCAGCCACATCGCCTCGACGTAATCGCCAGCAAAGCCCCAGTCGCGCTTGGTGTGCAGGTTGCCCACCGGTATCTTTCCGCTGAAAACGCCAAGTTTAACACGCGCCGCCGCATCGGTAAACTTGTGTACGGCGAAGCGCAGGTCGCGGCGAGGGGACTCATGGTTGAACATTATGGCGTTGCACGCGAACAGCCCATGTTTTTGCCGGTATCCCTGGACCATCAGGTGCGTTTCCATCTTAGCGCGCCCGTATGGGGAGATCGGCCGGAGTTCGCTCTCCTCGTTTTGTGGCAGGTCTGCCGGGTTGCCGAAAATCTCCGATGAGGAAGCGTTACAAAAACGAGTCTTATTTTCTCCGGAAAGCTCGCGTATCGATTCGAGCAGATTTCTGGCGCTGATGGTTATCGCCTCCGAGATCTCGAGAGGCCGCTCCCAGCAGAAAGGTATGAAGCTCGGGCCGGCCAGATGATAAACTTCGTCAAACCCGCGCGCGATCAACTCTCGCACCGATGCCGGGTCGAGCAGGTTGTTCTCGACCACTTCGATCTTATCCTTGACCTGTTCCAGTCGCCAAAGTTTGGCGGGCTCGAGCGAGCGGACGGTGCCCGTGACCCGGTATCCCTTTTCCAGCAAAAGCTCGGCCAGATAACTGCCGTCCTGCCCGCTGATCCCGGTAATCAGCGCCTTTTTCCGGTCCGGCTGGCGTCGCCTGCCCATAAAGCGCATCCGCGAAAAAGCACCCATACAAAAAATTATAACTTCAGTTAGATGACTGCAGCAACCGCTGAAAAATGAGCTATCAGCCGTCAGCTAGAACGCACCGTGACGACTCTGTGCCTTGCGGGCTACCGATATAAAAGCTGAAAGCTGAGCGCTGACTGCTGATGGCTTAAATGGCAGCGGCTCTGCGGCGCTGGATCAACCGATCAATTCGGAAAGGGTTTGAAAGAACGAGGGGAACGAGACGGAAACACAGGTCGGGTCATCCAGCTCGGTTTCGCCCTCGGCGAGCAGGCCGGCCACTGCGAAAGCCATAGCGACGCGGTGGTCGCCTCCGGTCGCAATGGTCGCGCCGCGCAGCTTCTGTCTCCCCTTTACGATCAGGCCATCCTCCAGCTCTTCAACCTCTGCTCTCATTCGGCGAAGGTTACCGGCGACCAGCGATATCCGGTCCGATTCCTTGTAGCGCAGCTCTCTGGCGCCGGTTACCGCCAGCCCACCCGCCAGCTGCGTGCCCAAAACCGCCAGCACCGGCACTTCGTCTATCAGTCCCGGCAGCATCTTCCCGTCGATCTCCAGCCGCTCGGCACCGAGTAGCTGCGGGCTGTAACGGCCCACCAAATCTCCGACCGGTTCTAGATTGGCTTCTGACAGGTCGGCTATTTCGATCTGTGCTCCCCTACTGTTGAGCAGTTCGATCAGGCCCAGGCGCGTTTTATTCAGGCCGACCTTTTTAATTATCACCTCGGAGCCGGGCAGGGCCAGGGCGGCGGCGAGGAAAAAGGCGGCCGAGGAGATGTCGCCGGGCAGCACGATGCTCTGCGCCTTTAAAAGCCGGCCGCCGCGCAGAGCTATTTTCCCGTCGTCGACAGTGATCTCTGCGCCGAAGACGCGCAGCGCCCTTTCGGTATGATCGCGCGTCGGGCTCGGCTCTTGCAGGCTGGTCGTGCCCTCGGGATAGAGCGCGGCGAGCAGCAGACAAGACTTAACCTGTGCGCTCGCCACAGGGAGCCGGTAATCGATGGCCCGCAGTTTGCCGCCTCGAATGACCAGCGGCGGGTATTCGTCGCCGCGCGCATCGATGCGCGCGCCCATCAGGCGCAGCGGCTCGACAATGCGCTGCATCGGGCGGCGCGAGAGCGACTCGTCCCCAATAAGCCGCGACTCGAAGGGCTGGCCGGCCAGGATGCCGGCCAGCAGGCGCATAGTGGTTCCGGAATTTCCGGCGTCGAGGCGATCGCGGGGAGGACGCAGGCCGCCCGGGCCGCGACCCGCCACGCGCACCTCGCCTTCACGCCGCACGATCTCGACCCCTAGCTCTCGCAGGCAGGCCAGGGTGCTCAGGCAGTCGCGGCTCTCCGGGAAATTGGCGATGCGTGTTTCGCCCCCGGCCAGGGCGCCGAGCATGGCATAGCGATGGGCGATCGATTTGTCGCCGGGCAGGGATACGCTCCCCTTTAATTTCATCAGCCTAAAGCCCTACCTCCAGTTCCAGCGATTTCAAGCGCTTGATCTTATCGCGCAGCGCGGCGGCCCGCTCGAAGTCGAAGCGCTTGGCGGCGCGCCGCATCTCCTCCTCGAGCCTGCCGATCTCGGCCTGAAGCTGATCCTGGGACTGATAGCTCTTAGTCTCCTCGGCTATCTCGGGGATGTCGTAGTAGTCGGCTTCGTATATGCGGACCAGCGCGCTGTCGATCGGCTTCACGATCGATTCGGGAGTAACGCCGTGCTCCTGGTTGAAGCGCATCTGGATTTCGCGCCGCCGGTTGGTCTCGTCGATTGCCGTCCGCATCGAGTTAGTGACGACATCAGCATACATGACGACCTTGCCCCTGACGTTGCGCGCCGCGCGTCCCGCCGTCTGGATCAGGGCGCTGGTCGAGCGGAGGAAGCCCTCCTTGTCGGCGTCCAGAATGGCGACCAGCGAGACCTCGGGCAGGTCGAGGCCTTCGCGCAACAGGTTGATCCCGATCAGGCCATCGAATTCGCCTTTGCGCAGGTCGCGCAAAATCTTCACCCGCTCCAGGGTATCGATCTCCGAATGCAGGTAACGCACGCGCAGCCCGAGTTCCGTGTAGTACTCGCACAGGTCCTCGGCCATCTTTTTGGTCAGGGTGGTGACCAGCACCCGCTCGTTGCGCGCCGCGCGGGCTCGGATTTCGCCCATGAGGTCTTCGACCTGGCCGCGCACGGGACGGACCTCGATCTCCGGGTCCATCAGCCCGGTCGGCCTGATCACCTGCTCGACTACGACGCCGCCGGTTTTTTCCAGCTCATAGGGGCCCGGGGTGGCCGAAACATAGATGACCTGCTTGACGCGCTCCTCGAACTCCTGGAAATTGAGCGGGCGATTATCGAGCGCGGAGGGGAGGCGGAAGCCGTAATCGACCAGGGTCTGTTTTCGGGTCCTGTCTCCCCAGTACATGCCGCGGACCTGGGGAATAGTGACATGGCTTTCATCTATGACGATAAGCACATCCTGAGGCAGATAATCGATGAGCGTGGGCGGCGGCTCGCCCGGCCGGCGTCCGGTGAGATGGCGCGAGTAATTCTCTATGCCGCGGCAGTAACCGAGCGCCGCGAGCATCTCCAGATCGTACATGGTGCGCTGGCGGATGCGCCGCGCCTCGAGCTGCTTCCCCTGCGCCAACAGTTCCTTCTCCCACCACTCCAGCTCCTTGCGTATCGACTCGATGGCGCGCCTCATCCCCTCGCGCGGCAGGACGAAATGGGTGCGGGGATAAATGGCAACCCGTTCGTGGCGGCGCAAAACATCGCCAGTGAGCGGATCGATCTCAGAGATCTCTTCCAGGTCGTCGCCGAAAAGCTCGAGCCTGAGGGCATGCTCCTCGTAGGTAGGGAAGACCTCCACGGTGTCGCCGCGCACGCGGAAGGTGCCGCGCTTGAAGTCGAGATCGCTCCGTTCGTACTGGATCTCGACCAGCTTCTCCAGAATCTCTTCGCGGCTGATCCTCTGGCCGCGATTGAGGATCAAGAGCATGCCGTAATAAGCCTCCGGAGAGCCCAGGCCGTAGATGCAGGAAACGCTGGCCACGATGATGCAGTCGCGCCGCTCGAGCAGCGACCGCGTAGCCGAGAGCCTGAGCCTGTCGATCTCGTCGTTGATCAGCACCTCTTTTTCGATATAGGTGTCGGTGCTCGGGATGTAGGCCTCAGGCTGATAGTAGTCGTAATAGCTTACGAAATACTCGACCGCGTTGCCCGGAAAAAAATTCTTGAACTCCTGGTAGAGCTGCGCCGCCAGCGTCTTGTTGTGGGCGAGCACCAGGGTCGGGCGGTTAACCGTCTCGATGACCTTGGAGATGGAATAGGTCTTGCCCGAACCGGTGACGCCGAGCAGCACCTGATGGCGCCGCCCGGCGCGAAGCCCGGCGACCAATTCCTCGATCGCTTTCGCCTGGTCGCCGCGCGGCCTGAAATCGGTGCATAACTGGAAGCAGGTCGAGGGGGTGATTTCGCGGCCGAAGCGGACCCTTGTGCCTCTTTTCATTTTTCCCGTTCCCTCAAGCGTTAAATGATAACATTAATCAGCCGCAGAGCCCACGGAAGCCGCAGGGCTATCCGCTGCGCGACTGTCCGCGCTCCCCCGTGCTGTCCAGTGTAAAATCTTAGCGACTCGAGCGGCAATGCGGCATCATTAAAGGCTTTGTTGGGCTCCAAACGCAGGAAACTTTTAGTTGCGCCCCCTCGGGAAAACGATTAAAATGTTGTCTGGCTTCAGTTGCAGTCTATTAATACGGTAATTCAATGGCTTTAGCTGGTGGAAGTGGAGGCGTATGTGGTTCGTTTTGCAAACAGGCTAGCCCTGCTTAAAAGCTATCTTTTGAAGAGAAGCAAGGTCGATGGTTATCCCGTAACAGTAACCTTAGAAAGCACAGCTAAATGTAATCTCTACTGTCCGATGTGTCCGCGCGAGGAGTATTACTTTGCCCCCAGGGACATGCGGATTGATCTCTTTCGTAAGATAGTGGACGAGGGAAAGGAGCATCTTGAGTTCGTTGTTCCCTACGGAATCGGCGAGCCGCTGTTAAACCCGGCGCTCTTCGAAATGATCAGGCACTGCAAGTCGCACGGTCTGAAGACCGGTATTTCGACCAACGCAACATTATTGGACCAAGAACGGTCGCGCAAGCTGATCGAGGCCGGCCTCGACTATATCATCTTTGCCTTCGACGGGGCGACTCCCGAAGTGTACGAAAAGTACCGGCGCGGAGCCAAATTCGAAAAGGTCCGCGCCAACATCGTGAACTTCTTGCGGATCAAGCGGGAGCTGAACTCGAACATCTATTGCATCGTGCAGATGGTCCGACTGCGTGAAAACCAGCACCAGATCAAGGACTTTATTAAGATGTGGGAGATTCCGGGGGTCGACTCCGTGCGCATCAAGGAGGACGAGGTGCGGTTGGGCGACACCGCAGCCGAGAACGGCAAGCTCGCCGGCCCGCCGCGTAACCCGTGTCACCTGCTCTGGAGGGGCCCGATGTATGTGCGCTACGATGGCCTGGTCTGGCCCTGCTGCTACAGTTACAAGTCGAAGCCGATAGGGGACCTCAAGCAGAATACACTGGCCGAGGTGTGGAACTCTCCCGAGATGGTGAAGCTGCGGCAAGCGCATATTTCGGGAAAACTCGACGGCTATCCCGATTGCCAGCGCTGCCTGGCCCCCAAACCGAGGCTTCTCTTTATCGTGGGAACGTTCGTTTTCGATGCCCTTAAAGTGAGAAAGCTGATGCCTCTTTTTGAGAAGCTTTCAGTATTGCACCGCTTTTCTATCTTCGAAAGCTAAAGTTGCAAGAGCAATTTAGCAAGAAGGAGCGCTGGCTCAAGGCCCAGAGAGCTGAGCTGGATTGGTGGCGCCGCTGGCGGCGCCTGCCTTACTACCGCTCGCACTCTTTCCCCGACTATTGGGCGGAGCGACTGCGCAGCCTGGGCCTGGACCTGGACCTCGATCAGAGCAAACAGATAATCGAGGTCGGCTGCGGGCCCTTCGGTGTCGTCAGCTACCTTTTTCCCGCCTGCCTGAAAATCGGCATCGACCCTTTGATTACAGAGTTTCCCGAGCGCGCGCCGAGACCCGAGCTGGGACTCTACGTGCGGGCTATCGGCGAGCGGCTGCCGCTCAAGTCCGAATCGGCCGATCTGGCGATATGCATCAACGTGCTCGACCATGTCATCAGCCCGATCGCGATTCTTAACGAAATCAAGCGGGTCCTGCGTCCGCGCGGCCAGCTCGTGCTCGAGGTCCATACCTTCCCCCGCCCCCTGATTCCCTTCCTCGCCTTCGACGGCCCGCACACCGAACACCTCTCTTTTCGAAAGGTACTCGGCCTGGTAGAAGAAGTGGGCCTCCAGTTGCAGCGTGTGAACGCCGTCAAATTCAGGGTGCCGCTGCCGCCGAGCAGCCTGCTCACCTTTACCGGCTGGAAGTACCTTGTCGGCAATTTGTTCATGAAGCTGACCTTCATCCTGGCGCGAAAGCAGGCCTGAGGAGGGCAACTGGAGGGACATTGCTCGACCCCAGGATTCACACTCTCGGACGCCTGCTCCTCCCCGAAACAATCGTTTCGCGTCTCGACCCGTTCCTGGCGGAAATCGACAGGTTTGCCTCAGCCGCCGCAAGCTCCTGTCCGGCCGGAGCGCTGGTCCTGGATGCCGGGGCAGGAGAGGCGCAGTACAGGAATATTTTTTCCCACTGCCGATATATAGCAGTCGATCTCGCGGTAGGTGACCCCGGCTGGGATTATTCAAAGCTCTCCGCCATAACTGATCTCTGTTACCTTCCCTTCGCCGATAGCACCTTCGATATCGCCCTCTGTCTGGTTGTGCTGGAACACCTCCCCGAGCCGGCCCTGGCAGTAAAGGAAATAGCGCGCGTGCTCAAGCCCGGCGGCAGGCTATTTGTCATCGCCCCGCTCCTCTGGGAGGAACATCAGACGCCGCACGATTATTTCCGCTTCACCCGCTATGGGCTTTCGCACCTCCTGCGCCAGGCCGGGCTCAAGGTCGAGACGCTCTCCCCCATCGGCGGTTACTTCTGGGTGCTGGGACGGCGCTTCGTTAACCTTCTCGGTTTCTTCCAGGGCGGCGCGCGCTGGATTTTGTTTGTCCTCCTGCTCCCCCTTTTTGGCGTTTTGCTGCCGCTCGCCTGTTACTACCTCGACCGATTCGATAAAAAGCAAGAGTTTACATTGGGCTACCGCGTCATCGCGACGAAGCCGACGTAAAGCGCAAGCAGTCTCTCGTTTATATCGGCGCGCGGGATAAATGAACAGTCGCCAGCCGGGCCAGCCAATTTCTCTTAAAGCCTATCCCAAAAACCAGCTAATCCTTTGAAAATACGGAACTAATTATTTGGGATAGGCTCTTACTCCTGGCCCTCTTTTTTACCTCTCCAATCCCGGCTCGGTCATGCGCCAGGGGTCGAGCACTTGATTCAGTTTGTCCTCGGGCAAGACCTTCTTCTCTCGAGCCACCTCGCGCACGGTCTTGCCAGTGCGATATGACTCCTTAGCGATTTCGGCTGCCGAATCGTAGCCGATTTCAGGCGCCAGCGCCGTGCACATCGCCTGGCTCTTTTCCACCAGCTCGGCGCAGCGCTCGACGTTGGCCTTTATTCCCACGATGCAGCGCCGCGCGAAGTTGGCCGCGGCGTTGGCCATGAGCTGGAGCGACTCGAGGAGGTTGCGCGCCATGAGCGGCAGCATGGTGTTCAGTTCGAGATTACCCCACTGCCCGCCCAACGTGATCGCAATATCGTTCGCTATCACCTGCGCCGCCACCTGAACGGTCGATTCGGCTATCACCGGGTTTACCTTTCCCGGCATTATCGATGAGCCGGGCTGGACCTCGGGAAGCGCAATTTCCCCCAGGCCACAGCGCGGCCCCGAGCCGAGCCACCTGATGTCGTTGGCGATTTTGATCAGGCTGACCGCGACGGCCTTTAACGCCCCGCTCGCCTCGACCAGCGCATCCTGCGCCCCCTGCGCCTCGAAATGGTCCTCAGCTTCGCGGAATACCAGGCCGGTCAGCTCGTTTATTCTCCGAATCGCCAGCGCGGGAAAATCGACGTGGCGATTTATTCCGGTGCCGACGGCCGTCCCGCCGAGCGCCAGTTCCGCCAGCGACTCGCGCGTCTTTTCCAGGCGCTTGATCCCAAGCTCTATCTGCCGCGCGTATCCCGCGAACTCCTGCCCGAGGCGCACCGGTGTAGCATCCTGCATGTGCGTGCGCCCGATCTTGATCACCCGATCGAACTCGCGCGCCTTCGCCGCCAGGGCGGCGTGCAGCTCGCGCAGCGCCGGAAGGAGCTGACGCTCCAGCAGTTCCATGGCCGCGATGTGAATGGTCGAAGGGATGACGTCGTTGGATGACTGGCAGAGGTTGACATGGTCGTTGGGATGGACCAGCTTGCTGCCGAGCGCGCCGCCCAGCAGCTCCGTCGCGCGATTTGCGATCACCTCGTTGGCGTTCATATTGGTCGAGGTGCCGGAGCCGGTCTGAAAGATATCGAGGACGAAGTGCTCGTCGAGCCTGCCGTCGGTCACCTCGCGCGCCGCCTCGGCTATGGCCCGCGCCAGCTTCTCGTCGAGCAGGCCGAGCCGGGCATTGACCTCCGCCGCCGCCAGTTTAATTATCCCGAGCGCACGAAGAAACGGGCGCGGGAAGCGCAGGCCGCTGATGGGAAAGTTTTCGACGGCCCGCTGCGTTTGCGCACCGTAGTAGGCGCGGCGCGGGACCTTGACCTCACCCATCGAGTCTTTTTCTATGCGGTAATCTTCAGCCATCTCATATCTCCTGCTTTTAAAGGGGTCGGAAAGATGGAAGAAATATAATCCGGCCCCGATTTCGAGCCATCAGCGCCGGGGCGTCGCCAGCGTTTCGTCATCCAGATAGAAGCGTTTGCCGATGCGGGCCCGCCCTTTGACCAGCGGAGCGGGCCTGCCGAGCGCCTCGGCTCTGATGAAGGATGATTTATACCAGTCGTGGGCGGGCAGAGGCAATTCGAACCTAGTAGCGCCAGCAAGACCGTAGCTGGAATAGAAACGGTGCCGCTGGTTTTCTTTCTCCGGGTAGATGCTGAAGTCACGAATGATATCGGTAAGCGCAAAGTTCATTTTAATCAGCATCGTTTGTATGGTTTGCCACTTCTCGAGCGAGGCCTCCAGCCTGGTCAGGCCAAAATAAGCCGAGCCGTTGGGGCGGAGCGAGGCCGCGCCCCGCGCCAGGAAGAGCTTGATTCCAGGAATAGTTTCGACCGGGTCGGTGAGAAAGACGTCGAAGGTCGCGCGCAGCTTCGCCGGCAGCTTCTCCCTGACATCGTATTTTATGGTCTCGACCGGAAAGCCGTTCTCGCTGGCCCGCTCGGCGATAAACTCGAGCAGCCTCTCGTCCAGGTCCAGGACAACGATGCGTTTCGGCAGGCCGGTCAGAGCGAGAGCCAGGCTCACCAGGTCATCATCTCCTATCAGGAGGATCGAGCGCGCCTCGAGGTCGGAGCGGCTGTGCATGAATGCGGCGCGGCGCACGCTGTCGATAGAGCGCATGAAGCCCTGATCGAACTCTCCGGCCGGCAGGGGGCGGCCCCGAGCCAGGTGGGCGAACTCCCGCGGCAGGCGGGCGAATCTGCCGCGCAGGGCGAGGCCGGTCCCCTCGCAATCAGCGCAGGCCAGATCGATTGGGTCCAGGCGCAGCTCTGCTGCAAGCTCTGTTCCCTTCCGCGTCAGGCGAAATTTTCCGTCCGCTTGCGAGAGCAGCTTTTTCCGGTGGAGGCGTTCGAGATTTTCAATGAACTGCTTCAAGTGTCCTCCCTGCTGCGCCGCCAGCTGCCAGAACTCGCCGGGCTGCCGCCGCAGGGCGCGCAGCAGTTGTCTTTCGGACCGGGACAGTTCACTACTTCGCCCCATCTGCTCCTCGCCTTATCTCCCTTTTCTTAATGCGACGTGGCCTGAGACTGGCGATAAGTACCCGGTACGCTTTCAGGACATTCTTGCGCGCGCCGCAGGTGAAGAGGTCGATGGCCGCATAGCCGAGTTCGGGCCAGGTATGAATCGAGATGTGCGATTCGCGCAGCAGGATGACGCCCGTTACACCGGCCGGTTTGAACTGGTGAAAGTACGCTCTGATTTTGGTTAGCTCAGCTTTTTGCACCACTCCCTGAAGCAGCCTGCGGATTTCGCGCGAGCTTGAGATCAGCTCTCGATCGCAGCCGTAGAACTCAACGATGAAGTGTGTAACCCTCATAATTACCCACCTCACGTCTTTGGGTTGAACCCGAGTAGCTACCACGCTACCACGACTTCGAGCAGACCAAAGCCCGCTCATATTCCCGCCACAAACGAGAAACCGCAAACAGCAACCCGTTTCTCATTGATCGGACTGCCGTTTGCGGCGCACTGCGCCTAGACGAAACGCCATCTATTATAACATCGCGACAAAAAAATTTGCCACGAATTCTATAAAAATTTTTCTCCAGAGCGGTTTCAAAATGAATGCAATGGATCGGCAGCCGGCAGTCAGGAGAAGAGAATAAATGTTCCGACAAAGTCTAAAAGAGGTGCACCTCACCTTGCTTGCCTTGCGGCAGACATACTTAAGCCAAGGGGGTTG
>FWPU01005235.1_pt1 | contig 28609 bp, 25 predicted proteins | sample 2228361 | NCBI WGS metagenome assembly FWPU01 (sample SAMEA103939777, study PRJEB20133) | metagenome
ATTGGGGCCGCTCGGTTTGAAAACCTGAACGGGGACGTGGAAAAAAGCATCGAGAATCTCATTGAACGTGCCGATAAGGCTCAGTATCGCGCGAAAAAGGAGTTGGGCGGCAATCGACTGTGCCTCAACGGCAATGATACTCCATTTGCAACTTCGTCCGAAGCCGCCAACGAACCGTCCCGATCGGTCGTCTAACCCTTTGATTCTCTTTCCTTCCGTGAGGCTTTGAGGCTTCAGCTTTCGGACGCTCCTTTTGGAAACGCCGCTCAATTTTTTCTTGACATCACGGGTTCGTGCTCTTATACAAAGCGCGCTTTTTTAAACTTTCTGTTTAATATAGGTAAACCATGGAGGACGGCCTCAAGATCGGAGATAAACTCCGAAGGCTTCGCATGGAAAACGGCCTGACCCAGGAGGAACTGGCCAATCGGGCTTATTTGACCAAGGGATTCATTTCCCAGTTGGAACGGGACTTGACGTCGCCGTCCATTGCCACGTTGAAGAGTATTTTGGACGTGTTGGGAGTGGATCTGGCCGAGTTTTTTCAGGATATGCCCAGGCCGACCGTGGTGGCTCGCAAGAGATCGCGTGTGCTCAGTTCTGAATCCACGGAGGAGTGCGCCATTTATTTTCTTTTACCAAGGGCTCTGGGCCGGATCATGGATCCGGTGATTGTGCGGATGCAGAAAGGTGGCCGAACCGTGGAACACACCCCTCATGAGGGGGAAGAGTTCGGCTTTGTCATCAAGGGATCGGTGACATTGTGGTTCGACAACAAACCCCATCGGTTGAGTGTGGGGGATTGTTTTTATTTTAAGAGTTCCACGCGGCATTGGGTGGAAAATTCCGGTCGGGGCGAAGCGCAACTTCTATGGGTGGTGAGCCAGTCCCGGTTTTGAGGCTCGGGGCCGCTGATTCAGGAATACCGTCACCGGCAGCTTTCGGCTTCCGGATGATTTATCGAAAGGTCGGGGAGGTACCGCACATGAACATGAAAAAACCGGAATTCGGCTTCGGGGTCCATCTTATGCTGGACGGGTACGGATGTGATCCTGAAGTTTTGCAGGACATCAATTTGATTTACAATTTCTTGGACGAATATCCACAAGAGATGGAAATGACCAAGATCATGCCCCCGTATGTTTTTCGGTACAACGGGGTGGTCCCTGAAGACTGGGGAATTTCCGGCTTTGTGCTCATAGCGGAAAGCCACATCAGCATTCACACCTTCCCGGAAAAAAGGTATCTCAGCTTGGATATGTTTTCCTGCAAGCCTTTCGATACCGATAAAGCGGTGGCTGCCGTCAAGGAACGGTTTCGTATTCAGAAATGCGAAATCCATGTTTTGGACCGAGGACAGGAATTCCCCAACACCATCGAAGATTCCACGCACGTGGTGCGCATGGATCGCATGCTGCGCCAGCGGAGCCGCTGATTTTTCATGAAGAGAAATACCCATGGGCTGGGGACCGAGGTGATGGATCATCTCGGTCCCTGTTTGTCTTTTTTGGGCTTGCCGGAATACAGCCGTCCCGTGGAAGAGGCTCGAGCGGTGATTGTGGCGGCGCCCTATGATGGGACCACCACCTTTCGAGCGGGCACTCGAGAAGGACCTCGAGCCATCCTTGCGGCGTCTCGAGAACTGGAATGCTATGAAGAAGATACGGGCACGGAGCCGTACCGGTATGGAATCGCCACTTTGGGGGAACTGCAGGTCACGGCCGTTTCCCCTCGAGACATGGTGGAAAGGGTTCGTGCCGTGGGGGCGGCCCTCTTTGCCGCGGAAAAGATTCCGGTCCTTCTCGGCGGCGAACACCTCATGTCTTTGGGCATGATTCAGGCAGCTGCAGCTCAGTTTCATTCTTTGACGGTTCTTCATCTGGACGCGCATCCGGATCTTCGCGCCTTCTACCAGGAAACCCCGTTCAGCAATGCGTGTGTCATGCGCCATGTGCTGGACAGTGTTCATCTGGTTCAGGTGGGATTGCGTTCCATGACTCGGGAAGAACATGAACTGATTCGTGAAAAACCAATTCCTGCTTTTTTCGCCGAGGAAGTGGTTCGAGACTCTCGCACGATTCCTCGAATTCTGGACCATTTGGGCCCTGACGTCTATGTGACCATCGATTTGGATGTGCTGGACCCTTCCATCATGCCTGCCGTAGGCACACCGGAACCGGGAGGTTTAGGCTGGTACGACCTTTTGACCTTGCTTCGTGCCGTCACAACCCAAAAGCGGGTCGTAGGTTTCGATGTCATGGAACTGTGCCCCATTCCAGGCATGGTCGCTCCCGATTTTCTTGCAGCTCGACTGGTTCACAAAATGCTTGCCCATATTTTTCTAGACAAGCCCTGAAGGGGCTTGTTAGATTTCTTCCAATGCCATGGACGTCTGCCGGTCCTCAAAGGACGTCGGCTTCATTGGCCTTGTTGCAAGGTTGAGGGAAAGACTTGGAAGAAGAATCTGCCAAAGGCTTGTCGCGCTGGCTGAAAAAGGCTCTGCGCCGCCTCTCGCGGATCGACAAACCGAAGGATCTGGAAAAGCAGATCCAAGAGCTCATTGATGAGGGAGAAGAGCGCGGGCTGATCACCGAAGACGAAGGGGAAATGATTCAGGGAATCTTTTCCTTTCGTGATACAGTTGCTCGCGAGGTCATGGTCCCTCGAACCGATACCGTCGCCGCCCCCCATGAATCCACCGTGGAATCCCTCATCGGACTGATCGTGGAATCGGGCCACTCTCGAATCCCCATCTATCAGGATTCCATCGACAACATCATCGGCATTTTGCATGCCAAGGACCTGTTGCAGCATTGGGGCAAAACCGAGATCAATCTCTCGGAGATTCTGCGGGCTCCGTACTTCATTCCCGAATCCAAGAAGATCAGCGAAGTCTTGAGGGATCTTCGGCACCGAAAATCCCACATGGCCATCGTCATTGATGAGTACGGCGGCACAGCGGGCGTGCTCACCATGGAAGACATCATTGAAGAAATCATCGGCGATATCATGGATGAGTACGACGCAGAGGAAAACTGGCTGGTGGAACAGGAAGACGGTTCCATCCTCGTGGATGCTCGACTGGATGTGGAAGAACTGGAGGATTATCTGGACCTGGAGTTTCCCGAGGGAAAATTCGAATCCGTCGGCGGTTTCATCATCAGCCGTTTGGGCAGAGTGCCCTCGGTGCATGAAAAGGTCTATTTCAAGAACCTGGAAATGATCGTGGAAGCCGCCGATAGTCGCAAGGTGCAAAAGGTTCGCATCCGCCGCCACGAATCCCTTCCGGAAAATACGCAGGCGGAATCGGAATCTTCCGATTGAAAGGGATCCCATCCTTGACAGGCCTGCTCACATCCTCCTGGACAGCCGCCTGTGTCACGGGCCTGCTGCTGACGGCAGGTTTTCCTTTTTTTCACTTCGCCGCGCTCAGCTGGGTTGCGCTGGTTCCCCTTCTGGTGGTTCTGGACAAGATGCCTCTGCGAACAGCCTTTTCCCTGGGGTTTGTCGCCGGGTTTGTCCATCACATGACCACGCTTTATTGGATCACCTACGTGATCAATCATTATGGAAACCTGCCGCTTCCTGTGTCTGCAGCGGTTCTTTGTCTCCTGTGTGCCTATCTCGCCCTCTATACGGCAATTTTTTTCGCCGTGGCACGTCGTTGGCGGGATGTGCCAGCCTTGGAGGTCTGGGGACTTCCCAGCCTCTGGATTGCTCTGGAATGGGCCCGGGCCTATCTTCTCACAGGTTTTCCCTGGACCAATCTAGGATACACGCAAACCACGGTGACTCCCCTTTTGCAAACCGCGGATGTAGCGGGAGTCTATGGTGTGGGGTGGCTGGTCGTTCTTGGGAACACCTTGGTGGCACGCCTTGTCACCAGGCGTCTTGGACTGCGCCATGCGCTGCTAGGAATCCTCTGCGGAGCCCTTTTTGTGGGCTATGGTGTGTGGCGGGAAGATTCCCTAAAAGCATCGACCAAGGATACCGCCCAGCCTCTGCATGTGGCGCTCGTTCAAGGCAATATCGACCAGTCTCTGAAGTGGAATCCTGAGTACCAAGAGACGACCCTGCACATCTATTGGAACCTTTCACAGGCGGCTTCCCAGGAAAAACCCTTAGATCTACTGGTCTGGCCGGAAACGGCGGCACCCTTTTTCTACGGATACGAGCAACGACCCACTCAAAAACTTCATGAGATCGCCTCTTCGGTTCAAGTGCCCATTCTTTTGGGGCTTCCCTGGGTGATTCCTGACGGGATTTCCCCACGCTTGCAAAACCGTGCCGCGTTGCTGGATCCCGAAGCAGGTATCGTGGCTTCCTATGCCAAACGCCATCTGGTGCCCTTTGGGGAATACGTGCCCTTAAAGTCCGTCCTCTTTTTCGTGGAAAAACTTGTGGCCGCCGCGGGGGATTTCGTTCCAGGGGAAAATCCTTCCGTTTTCCCTTTCAAGGACACATCCCTTGGGGTTCTCATTTGCTATGAAGCCATCTTTCCGGAATTGGCTCGAGACGCTTGGCGCCATGGAGCCCGGGTGTTGGTCAATCTCACCAATGACGCCTGGTTCGGTCAAACAGCCGCTCCGTATCAACACCTGGAAATCGCACGCTGGCGTGCCGTGGAATGCCGAGTTCCCGTGGTGCGATGCGCCAATACGGGCATCAGTGCTGTGTTTGACGCTGCCGGTAGAACCCTCACCTCCCTGCCCCTGAACCTCACCGGAACCACAAGGGCTGAGATTATCCCTGGGAACAAAGCTCCCACCTTTTATGTGCGTTATGGAAATGTGTTTGCGTTTGGCTGCACCTTGACGACACTCCTGTGTCTCGTGTATGGGGAGCGGGCTCGGTCGCGACACAAGTCTCAAGGAATTTTCTAGGAGTGTGTCCGAAAAAGATTGTTTTTTCCAGGAAGCGCAGGCGTCCCGGCCGCACAATGAGCGGGCCGAAGACCCACGCTCCCAGGAAAAATGCGGTTTCGGGCTTGTATTGTTATTGTAGGGGCGAGGTGCCGCCTCGTCCCTACAATACGGCATGGAATCCCCTGGCATGGCCTGTTTTCGGTCATCTTTCTAGGGGACGCTTCTCCGGTATGCTATACTGAAAAAAAAAGTGCTGTCCCAAGACAGCCCGTAAGGAGGAAAACATCATGGTTATCGAAACTTCAGAAATTCGAAACTCCCTCAAAGAACTGCACCAGCGGGTGGACACGTTGGGAGGTTATCTTTGACATTGCGGAAAAACGCCGGCGACTTCAGGAGCTGGATCGGGCCATATCCAAGGAAGATTTTTGGAACGATCCGGAAAAATCAAAGGAAGTCTTAAAGGAAAGAGCTCAGCTTTCAGAAATCGTCTCTGAATTCGAAACTCTGAAGAGGGAACTGGAAGACAGCGAACTGCTTCTGGATCTGGCCGTTGAAGAAGACGATGGGGACACCGTCCGCGAAGTAGCCCGTAAGACCAAAGAAATTCAAAAAAAAGTCAAGGCCCTGGAAGTGCGTCAGATGCTGGCCGGAGAAAATGATGCCCGCAACGCCATCGTCAGCATCAATGCGGGAGCCGGAGGCACGGAAGCTCAGGATTGGGCGGAAATGCTTCTGCGCATGTACCTCCGATGGTGTGAACGCCGAGGATTTCAAACCGAAGTCATCGATCTTCTGGAAGGAGAAGAGGCGGGAATCAAAAGCACCACCTTTACGGTCTCCGGGCCCTATGCCTATGGGTTGCTCAAAGGCGAATCCGGCGTGCATCGTCTGGTGAGAATCTCCCCCTTTGATGCCAGCGGACGTCGGCATACTTCTTTTGCCGCCGTGTTCGTCTACCCGGAAGTGGACGATTCCATTGTGATCGACATCAAGCCTTCGGACCTGCAGATAGACACGTTTCGGGCCAGCGGTGCCGGCGGCCAACACGTGAACAAGACCAGTTCGGCGGTACGGATCACCCATCTTCCCACAGGCATTGTGGTCCAGTGCCAGAATGAACGTTCTCAGCACCGCAACCGAGATCTGGCCATGAAAGTCTTACGGGCTCGGCTCTATGAAAGGGAAATGCAAAAAAAACAAGCGGAATTGCAGGAACTGCACGACAGCTTGGACGACATCGCCTGGGGAAACCAGATTCGATCCTACGTGCTTCAGCCCTACCGCCTGGTCAAGGACCACCGCACTCAGGTGGAAAAAGGGAACGTGGACAGTGTTCTGGACGGGGAACTGGACGACTTTATGGAAGCCTATCTCCTTCACCAACTTCAAGGCCAATCCCATATTTCAGCCGCTTCCTCATAATCTTCTGAGCATTGAAACTTCTCGATTTCATTTCAAAACCGGCGAAGCACAGCGATACCGTGCTTCGCCGGTTTCGTCACACGATCTGGACCCGAAGCACGTCGTCTCGAGGATGAAGCCGCTCGATCTTCAGGCGCACCATTTCACCGGGTCCCACGGGATGTTCCTGAGGAAGCGGCGCCTGCACTTCCAAGAGAAAATCGGGCACAAGGATGTGGGCGAACTTGGCGTTTTTATCCAGAACAATACCGTGAAGCGTTTGAATGTCTTCCTGTTCCAGGTATCGAAGAATCCAATAACGGGTCCATTTGCGTTGCACGAAGGCGATCTTGCCCAATTGGACGCGCATGCGGGTGAGAATCTTTTCCAGCTCTTCTTCCGTATAAGCCGGCCGGCCTTGAAGAAGCGCGGCTTTAATCTGACGCTGCACCACCAGGTCCATGTAACGTCGAATAGGAGAGGTGACGGTGGTGTAAGGGTTCATGCCTAGGCTGCAGTGAGGGCCGGGGCGTGTTTCCAGTTCCGCCCGGGCAAAGAGACGACGCTGTCGGTAAATGTGAAAAATGGGATAATCGCTTTGGACCTGATCCGTTTCCGGGCGGCATTCCGCCTGGCACCGATAAATGGCAGGGAGATTCTGTTCCGCCAGGTAAGCGGCAGCACGACCGTTGGCGGCAATCATCCATTCCGAAACGATGATCTGGCTCGGGCTTTCCTTGTCGTAACGCACCAGCTGGATCATGCCATGGTCATTGACACTGATGTGAATTTCCGGCAACGGCAAGAGCACGGCGCCTCTTTCCCGTCGCTCTTCTCGAAGTCGTTCGCTGAGGTGCAAAAGAATCTTGAACGGTTCCTCGGTTTCCACCAAAGAATCCACCTGCTCATAGGTCAGTCGACGGGTGACTCGAACAATGCCTGGGCGAATGGTCCAACGATGAATTCGACCCCCTTCGTCCACTTCCATGAGAAAGCTCAGGGTGGCTCTGTCTTTCCCCAAGCACAGGCTGCAGGCTTCTTCCGATAAGGCCGGAGGAAGCATGGGAATACGTCGATCAGGCAGGTAAATGGATGTCACCCGGGATGCGGCTTCCTCATCCAGAACATCGTGCATGCTCACAAAATGGGCGGCATCCGCAATGTGCACCCCCACTTCCCAAAGACCTGTATCCAAGGGGCGAAAGCTCAAGGCATCGTCAAAATCCCGCGTCGTAGCACTGTCAATGGTAAAAACATCGAGTGCACGAAAATCACTTCGTGCCTCGTCAACACTGATCCTTTGCACAAGACTCTTGGCAGCGTCAGCCGCCTTCAGAGCTTGCTCGGGAAACTCGATGCTTAATCCTTGCTGGTGTAAGTAAAGGTTTTCATTTTCAGACCATACCCCTAAACGCACCAGCAGCCGAAAGGCTGTGGCCGGTTGCGCCGTAAGGCCCGCTCGAGCGAGCAGTTCCTTGACAAAACCGGCGTTTTCCGCCTCCTGGCCGAAGAGTCCGAAATCCTGAATCTTTTCTATGAGTTCTGGTGAAAATATCTCCTGACGAGTCCCAGGTTTTGACTGACAGACACGACGCAGCCATTGAGCGCCTTCTTCCAAAAGTCGTTCTCTTTCGGCTTCTCGAGCTATTTCTTCACGGCGACGTTCCACCTGTTCCGCGGTTCTTGCGACAAAGAAGCCGTCTTTGAATTGAAAGTACAAACGATCGGCCAACAAAACCCGTTGCACCGCCGCCACATGGTCATCGGTGACTCCTGATGCAAAGACCAGCTCGGTCAAATCCTGAACGCTGTAGGCTTCGGATTCGCCTTCCAGCACAGACCACAATTCCGCCACATTCACCTGACCAGCCAGGGATTCACGCAATTGCCGAATGTTCTTGAGAGCACGAACCAGGTCGTCTCGACTCAGAGAAGGATTCAACTTGCCGGGAGAAACCGATACCACACGGCGAAGAACCAGGTTCATTTCCCGGTTGGTTTCCGTCAGCACATTGAGTCTTTGATCTTTGACGGCCAGGCAGACTCCAAGAAGCAGTTCCTTGGCTTCAAAAAATTCCACCACCGTCCCGGGACTCACGCCACTCACTTCGGACGGGCTCATGCGCCTTCCCCCATCCGGCCCACTTGGGCCAGCCGTTCGCGGTACGAATGAATCCCTTTGGCAATGGCTCTTGCCAAGTTCCGTTGGAATTGCGTCTGGGTCAAAAGCCTTTCTTCCTGAGGGTTGGAAATGAAACAGGCTTCAATCAAGACACTGGGCATTTGAGCGCCAAGAAGCACATAAAAGGGAGCCTGCTTGACGCCCAAGTCGCGCAGCGGCACGTTGCTTTCCAGACTACGCATCATGCCCTGCTGAATGTCTCGAGCGAGACGAGATGATTCATCGATCTTGGTGTGGTGTAACAGCTCATTCAAGATGGCCTCCAAGTCACTGATATGCTTGGCTGATGTAGCGTTTTCTCGAGCTGCCAAGCGTGCCGATTCTTTGTCTTTGGAAAAATTAAGAAAATAAGTTTCAATACCGCCAAGGCTTGGATCTTCGTGGGCATTGGTATGAATGGAAACGAAAAGGTCGGCTTTCTTGGTGTTGGCGATGGCCGTGCGTTCTTCCAGGCTCAAGAATCGATCGGAATCGCGTGTAAGAGTCACTTCATAGCCGCCTTCCTTTTCCAAAACTTTTTTCAACTCCTTGGCGATGGCCAGCGTGATGTCCTTTTCGTAGACCCCTCCAGGACCGATGGCCCCTTTGTCTTTGCCTCCATGGCCCGGATCCAGAACGATGCGTCTTACCGTCAACCCCAATTGAGCCACCATGCTGGGCATACCCTTTTTGACCACGGGTTTCGGCACCACAGGGGTTGCAGGAGGTGGTGTTTCCGTTCGAGCCGTTGTGGAGGGTTGCGCTTTTTTCTTGCCCTGCACGTCAATGATAACGCGAAATGGATCGGCCAAAGAAAAGACTCGATAAGATTCCACCGATTGCAAGCCCACAATCACCTGGGTTTTGTTTTCAGAAGAAGCCGTCAAGCGCACGTCTTCCAACAAGCCATCCTCGATGGGAATGACCCTCTTGACTTGAGGACCCACGCTGCAGCGTTCCAGATCAAGAATGATACGTTGAGGCAGCTTTTTATCGGGATCTGCAAGCTGTTCACTGCGGCTGTAGCGTACGGGACCGTTAAGGTAAACCACCACTCGAGTGTATTCTTCCGCTGACCAGTGACGAATTTTTTCCACAGCAACTTTGGCCTCTTCTCGGGCCGGTTCCACAACCTTTGGCGCCGCCGGACTCGGTGTTTTTTCCTGGCCGGTTTCCTTAGGTTTGGAAGTCACCTTGTCCCTGCCGGCCATCGTTGAAGCCTCAGAAGCGGGCACCGATGCTGAAGTCCTAAGCCGTTTGGCCAGTTCTTCAGCTTTTTGCCGAGCCTTTGAGGTCATATCGCCTTGAGGGAAAAGAACACAGAGGCGTGAAAATTCCAAAGAAGCCTCTTCTGGTTCCTTCATTTCCATGAGGATTCCCGAAAGAAACAGAACATCATCGGCCAAGGGGCTTTGAGGAAACCGAAGGGCCACTTGTTTGTAAAAATGGAGAGCGTTTTTATAGTCGTTTTCCGATTTGAGAGCATCATAAAGCCGATGGTAGGACTGAGCGATCATGAAAAGGCACCGATCCGATAAAGTCTGTTTGACATCTTCTTGAAGAATTTCTTGAAATTTCTGAATATTTTGCCGAAAGAGGGCTTGTTTTTTGGAATCAGACAACTGGTCCATGAGGGATAGATACTGCCGGCGCGCCTCATGGTAACGACTTTCCAAGCTCAGGGGTGCCGCTCCATGCACAAAGGCGCTGCCTACAGCTAAAGTCAGTCCAAAAACCAGCGCACTCCAAAGACCTTTCGCTCTTGTCAAAAATCCCTTCATGGTGATTCTCCACCGCTTGGCCGCGATGTTCCCTCACGAAACATTCCTGAACCTTCGTCACCTTGAAGGCGGAAACCTGGATTTTTTGTATCAGGCGAGGTTCCAGGGTCCCACGTCTCTTCATGCTCAAGAGTCTCTTTGCGTTTGGTGGGCACGGCTCCTGCACCGAAACGCCCCTTGATTTGTTCTTGAAGTCCGTAAAGAGTCTTGAGAGCCGCAAGAGGAGTCATGCGGTCCAGGTCCAAAGCCATGATGGCATCCCGAAGCCACTCCACACCAGGTTGAAACAAGCTCATCTGAAACCCCACTCGGGATTTACGTCGGGGCGCCGAACGAGCCGTGTCTTTAGGCCTTTCAGGAGGCCGATGGCTTCCCGTTTCCAGCTGACTCAGTATTTCTTGGGCTCGAACGATCACTTCTTTGGGAAGCCCCGCCAACCGCGCCACATGAATACCGTAGCTCTTGTTGGTACCTCCGGGAAGCAGGCGATGAAAGAAAACAATGTCGGTTTCAAATTCCTTGACGGCAACATTGAAATTCTTAACGCGAGGCAGTCTTTCCGCCAGTTCCGTCAGTTCATGATAGTGCGTGGCGAATAAGGTCTTGACGCCGACGCCATGCACATCATGAAGGTATTCGGCCACGGCCCACGCCAGGCTCATGCCGTCAAAGGTGGACGTGCCGCGGCCGATTTCGTCCAGGATAATAAGACTTCTGGGTGTAGCCTGGTGCAAAATGTTGGCCGTCTCTTGCATCTCCACCATGAAGGTGGAACGGCCTCGAGCCAGATCGTCGGAAGCACCTACGCGTGTGAAAATGCGATCCACAACCCCGATGCGGGCTTCCTTTGCCGGAATAAAGGAGCCTGTTTGGGCCATGAGCACAAGCAGCGCCGTTTGACGCAAAATGGTGGATTTTCCGGCCATGTTGGGGCCGGTGATCATGAGGATCTGCTGGTCCCGAGAATTCAGTTGCACATCGTTGGGAACGAAGGATCCTTCGGGAAGGAAGCGTTCCACGACCGGATGACGTCCTTCTCGAATGACAATCTCGTCCCCGTCATCCACGATCGGGCGGCAATATCCCCAACGGGCGGCCGTTTCCGCCAACGAAGCCAAAACATCCAGATGCGCCACATGTTCAGCTGCCTTAAGAATCCTTTGGGCATGTTGCGCCACCCATAGGCGTAGCTCCTCGTAATGCCGTTCTTCCAGTTCTCGGCGCTTTTCATCCGCATGCAGAACCTGGTCTTCAAAGTTTTTGAGTTCTTCAGTGATATATCTTTCGGCGTTGACCAAGGTCTGTCGGCGTATGTAATCATCAGGCACAAGGGCTAGATTGGCTTTGGAAATTTCAATGTAATAGCCGAACACCTTGTTGTACCGCACCTTAAGGGAACTGATGCCGGTACGTGCCCGTTCCTTGACTTCATATTCCGCCATCCACCCTTTGGCATCCAGGGCCAGGCGTGTGTAATGGTCTAGTTCCGCATCCACACCCGGGCGAATCACCCCGCCTGAGGCCAAGGTATGGGGAGGATCATCCACAAGGGTTTCCGCAAGACGCTTGGCCACATCTGGCAGGGAATCCCAATCGAAAGCCAACTGTGACAAAAAGGTGCAAGAAAAACGCTGCAAATGTTCTTGAATTTCCGGTAGTATTTCCAAGGAGCGTCTCAGCGCCGCCAGATCCCGCGGCCCCGCCGTGCCCACACTCACACGGGCGACGATCCGCTCCAGGTCCGCCATCTTTTCAAGGATTTCTCGAATTTCTGCACGGGTACCTCCTTGGTCCATCAATTCGGCCACGGCATCTTGCCTTCGAGCAATGGCTGTAACATCCAGCAAAGGATAACGGATCCATTTCTGAAGCAACCGGGCTCCCATGGGGGTCAGGGTTTCGTCCAGAACATACAGCAGGGATCCTTTACGGGTCAGGGTGGCGGTAGCCTGAAGGACTTCCAGATTCTTGAGTGTGGCCTCATCCAGGGCCATGAAATCGCCTGGCCGATACGGCGTGATTTTTCTTAAATGGGCGCAGGTGTCCAGGTGGTTGGTTCGAAGATAGTCCAAAATGGCTCCCGCAGCCCGCACAATCAAGGGACTTTCCCCGATACCGAAGCTTTCCAGGGAATACACGCGAAAATGGTCCAAAAGTCTTTCCCGGCATCGAGCCACATCAAAAGCCGACTCCTCCAGGACCGTCACCGCGACCCCTTGAACCGAAGTCACTTCGGAAATCCACGATGTTTCCTGCTCATCACCGACGAGTATCTCTTTGGGGCTCACACGCGCAAGTTCACGCAAGAGGGCTTCGCGCCCCTCCACTTCCACCACCAAAAAATCACCGGTGGAAACATCCACATAGGCCAGTCCATATCGGTTCCCTTTATGGGCAACAGCCGCCAGATAATTGGGATCCTTGGCTGATAGGTTCTGGCTTTCCATCACCAGTCCCGGCGTGATGACACGGGTGACCTGCCTTCGAACCAGTCCCCTGGCCTTTTTGGGATCTTCCACCTGGTCGCAGACGGCCACCTTGTGTCCCGCGTTCACCAGCCGAGCTATATAGCTTTCGGCCGCATGATATGGCACGCCGCACATGGGCACAGGGTTTTCCGCGTTCTTGTCCCGGGATGTGAGAGCAATATCCAAAATGCGCGATGCCGTCACGGCATCTTCAAAGAAAAGCTCATAGAAGTCCCCCATACGATAAAGCAGCAAGGCTTCCGGGTGCTGTGCCTTGATTTCCAGATACTGCTGCATCATGGGGGTGATCTTGTTCATGAGCGATCACAGTCTGGTAGAGGCTCCTTAGGCGGATGCGTCGGAGTGCGGCTGCGATTCCGAAAAGGGCTGAGCTTGAGGTTCCGGTTCAGTTTGATCCCGTCCTCGAACCTCTTCGACAGCTCTAGCTCTTTCCGCCAAAAGCCGTTCCTTTTCGGATCTTTCGGCCTGCAGAGCTCTGCGTGTCTGAAAAAAAGGTCGAAACATGAGGGATAGACCGACCAGCAGCCCCACAAATCCTGAAATGAAAATAACCGTGGAGACCTTAAGAGTCCAGCGGACATCTTCCCTGATAAACAAATACAGGCTGAAATCCAAATCCCTCTGAAAAGTGGACATGTTCTGCCGGACAAAAAGCACGATCACGGCCACAAGCAACAGGGTGGTCACGAACCTAAAAAGCTTCATGGAGTTTCTCCTTGTCAAAATGTGGTCGTAACTTGTCGTAAGTCTGTTTCAAGTGCTCTGGAATGCTGCGCACATCGGCAAAAACCGTCATGAAATTGGTATCCCCTTCCCATCGAGGCACCACATGAAAGTGTAAGTGGCTTTCCACGCCGGCTCCGGCCGCAGCGCCCAGATTAAGCCCCACATTAAAGCCGTTAGGTCGCATGAGGGGGCGTATGATTTTTACGCACATCTGAATCTTCCTCATGAGGTCGGTCATTTCCTCTTCCACGAGATCTTCCAAGTCCGCCACATGACGCCACGGGGCCACAAGAAGATGGCCGTTATTGTAAGGGTATTTATTCAACATCACCATGGTCAAGCGACCCCGATAGAGAATCAGGCGTTCCGAGTCACTCAGCCCACCGCCTTCCGGACAAAAAATGCAGTAGGGTTCTCTTTTTCCCAAAATGTATTCCATACGCCACGGCGCCCACAGATTCTGCATGATCCCACTCCTACAGCTGGATGATTTCCGCGTGCAGCGACGTACCCACTCGCAACAAGGCCAAAGTCCTTCCTTGAGAACTTCGAGGTGAAAAAACAGAACCCGGATTCAACAAAAGCCGCCCATTCACTTTTTCCAGAACCGGCCGATGCGTATGCCCGAAAAGAATGACATGGGCCGTATCAAATGCCTCCAGCAGATGCATTTTTATGTCCGCACCATAGCCCCCGTAACCCCATCCATGGGTCAGGGCGATTTGGTAAGAGCCCACCCGAAACGTTTTCTTCGTCGGCAGTCTCAAACGCACCGCCGTCTCATCCGTATTGCCACACACCGCCTCTAAACGGTACTGCTCGAAATAATCCAACACGCAAGCCGCCGTCCAGTCTCCAAGATGGACCACCAGATCCGCAGCATCGCAGTAACGTGCACACAGGTCTTGGAGTTCCTGCGTCACGTGCGTGAGATGTGTGTCGGAAAGCACCACGATATTCATGCCCATCGGTCGCTCAATTTTAAAAAAATGCTTTTAATTTCAATGGTTACTTGAGCATATAGCAGCCACCCTTTTGAAACACAAGGCCTTTTTGGGCTTTATGGTTCCGTAAGCGAGATGTTTCCCCAGATGGCCAAATGATCGCGCAGGGTTACCAAAGCGCCCAGAACACCGGGAATGGATTGAATCCATGCCAAAGCCGGTTCCAAATCATCTTGGTACCGGACGCGATTTCCCAGGGCGGTGGCACACGCATCCGCTAAAGCCGCATCCTTGGCAAGCACGGTGGCGGCATCCGCTCGGCCCAAACTCAGGGAATGGCCCAGGGTTCCCGAGGAAGTGCACACGGCCATAGGTAAATCCTCGGCGGCCAGTTTCAGTGCCAGCCGGTCTCGAAACGGGGACTCCTTTCCCGGATACACAGCCACCACAAGATCTTCTTGAGCCACGGCATAGCAGTCCCCCCCGTTTTCCACGATGACCGAACCGGTCCAGGCCAGAAGTCCTTCGGCCACGGCTTGGGCAATGGCACCGGCCACGGCGGCCATAGGTCCTACATCAGCTTTCCGGGCGGCCCGCAGCATACGACGCACGATGTCCGGAGCCAGAGGATCGTCGGGCAATGGGGTCAAGGATGTCAAAAAACGAGTAGCCGTGCGGCTGTATTCAAGGATATGGCGTCGAAAGGTCAGGACAAGGTCATGGGTCTGGCGGGCAAGATCCGCCTCGGCCCGTACCCACAAATCCGTTTGTTCCACCTGAACTCGAAAGGCATGCCAAGGGCCTCTTTTGTGCTGTTCCCGATAAAACCTGTGAACCGGCTGAGCCCCTTCCATATCATTCCCATTCGATGGTGCTGGGCGGTTTGGAAGAAATGTCGTAGACAACGCGGTTCACTCCGGGCACTTCGTTAATGATGCGATTGGAAAGGCGTGCCAGAAGCTGGTAAGGAATCCGGGCCCAATCAGCGGTCATGGCGTCCACACTTTCCACCGCTCGAATGGCCACCACCTGCTCGTAGGTGCGTTCATCACCCATGACCCCTACGGAACGCACAGGTAACAGCACGGCAAAAGCCTGCCAAACACGATCGTACCAATTGGCGGCTTCCAGCTCCTCCAGAACAATGGCATCGGCTTGACGAAGGATTCTTAAACTTTCCGGGGTGACTTCGCCGATAATACGAATAGCCAAACCTGGTCCGGGAAACGGATGCCGCATGATGATGCGTTCCGGCAATCCCAATTCCCGTCCCAATTGGCGCACTTCGTCCTTGAAAAGTTCCCGAAGCGGTTCAATGAGTTCCAATTTCATGCGTTCGGGAAGCCCGCCCACATTGTGATGCGTTTTGATGGTGGCCGATGGCCCTTTAAACGACACACTTTCAATCACGTCCGGATACAAGGTGCCTTGAGCCAGGTACCGGGTCCCTTGAAGTTTGGAGGCTTCCCGTTCAAAGACTTGGATGAAGAGGTTGCCGATAATTTTTCGTTTCTGTTCAGGGTCCGTCACTCCTTTGAGGCGATCGAGAAAGAGATCCGTGGCGTTGACCGAAACCAGGTTGATTTCAAAATGGTCTCGAAAGACTCGTTCCACGGTTTCAGCTTCACCTTTCCGCAAAAGACCGTTGTTCACAAAAATGCACTGAAGCTGGTCACCGATGGCCTTATGCAATAAGACGGCCACCACGGAAGAATCCACGCCACCACTGAGGGCACACAAGACCCGGTCGGACCCCACTTTTTCCCGAACCGCCGCAATGGCCGATTCCACAAAACTTTTCATGGTCCAGGTGGGTTTGCAGCCGCAGATATGAAAAAGAAAATTGTCCAACAGCGTACGGCCGCACGGCGTGTGAGCCACTTCCGGATGAAATTGCACACCGTAAAGTTTTCGAGACGGGTCCGCCATGGCAGCCACGGGAGAATTGGGACTATGGGCCAGGATACGAAATCCTGAAGGCATGTGCACAATGCGATCCCCGTGACTCATCCAGACTCGCACATCCTTGGTGTCGATGTCCTGAAAAAGCACCGCCGGCTCATCCACATCTAAAAGGGCCGGGCCGTACTCACGGTTTTCGGCACGCTCAACATATCCGCCAAGAAGGTGTGCCATGAGCTGCATGCCGTAGCAGATACCGAGCATGGGAATGCCCAGCTGAAAAAGCTCCTGAGAAGCCAAGGGCGCATTGGCATCATGCACACTGGAAGGTCCTCCGGACAAAATAATGCCTTTGGGGGCATAGGCGCGCACCGCCTTCAAGTCCATGGAATAGGGATGGATTTCGCAATACACATGGCTTTCCCGCACTCTGCGCGCGATAAGCTGCGTGTATTGGGATCCGAAATCCAGGATAAGCACCCGGTCCGGATGCAGAGCATGCCAATCCATAACGGCTCCGTTCTTTATTTCAAATCAACCTGATAATTAGGAGCTTCCTTGGTAATGATCACATCATGCACATGACTCTCTTTCAGGCCGGCACTGGTGATCCTCACCACCTGCGTCTTGGTGCGAAGTTCTTCCAGATTACGGCATCCGGCATAACCCATGCCGGCACGAAGACCTCCCACCAGCTGGTGAATCGTGGAAGCCAAAGGACCTCGATAAGGCACCATGCCTTCGATGCCTTCCGGCACCAATTTGGTCGTCTCTTGCACCTGATCCTGAAAATACCGATCCCGGCTTCCTTCCCTCATGGCTCCCAAAGACCCCATGCCTCGATACACCTTGTAACTACGCCCCTGATACAGCACGGTCTCGCCTGGACTTTCATCGGTTCCGGCAAAAAGGCTTCCGATCATGACCGAATCGGCACCGGCGGCCAAAGCCTTGACGATGTCGCCGCTGTACTTGATACCACCGTCGGCGATGACGGGAATGCCACGGGGTCGGGCCACGCGAGCACATTCCATGATGGCGGTGATCTGAGGTACCCCGACGCCAGCAATGACTCGAGTCGTGCAAATGGATCCAGGTCCCACGCCGACCTTGACCGCATCGGCTCCCGCCTCAATAAGGCTTTCCGCTCCGCCGGCCGTCGCTACGTTTCCGGCCACCACCGGCACCTGAGGATACTCACTTTTGATCCAGCTTACGGTACGCAAAACATTTTTGGAATGACCATGGGCGCTGTCCACCACAATCACATCCACACCCGCCTTCACCAAGGCTTGAACCCGCTCCGGAGTGTCCGCACCGGCTCCCACGGCGGCTCCCACGCGCAACCGACCCAAATGATCCTTACAAGAATTGGGATATTTCTTGACCTTCATGATGTCTTTAATGGTGATCAAACCTCGAAGTCGGCCGGTATCGTCCACCACAAGAAGCTTTTCAATGCGTCTTTCCTGCAAAAGCTTCTTGGAATCCTCCAGGGATATGCCCACAGGAGCCGTCACCAGATTGTCCTTGGTCATAAGCTCGGAAACCGGTCGTGTGAGATCCGTTTCAAAGCGCAGGTCCCGATTCGTGATAATCCCCACCAGTTGATCACCTTTGACCACAGGAACCCCGGAAATACGGTATTGGGCCATGAGTTCCATCACATCGCCAATGGGCTGATCTGGATGGACCGTAATGGGATCCACGATCATACCGCTTTCCGACTTCTTGACCTTATCCACTTCGCGTGCTTGCCGCTCGATGCTCATGTTCCGATGAATGATTCCGATACCGCCTTCTCGGGCCATACTGATGGCGGTTTCGGACTCCGTGACGGTATCCATGGCGGCACTGACCAAGGGAATTCTCATGGAAATACCCGCCGCCAGGACGGTGCTCACGTCTGTTTCCGCCGGAAGAACTTCCGAATAGGCAGGAACAATGAGAATATCGTCAAAGGTCAGAGCTTCCGGAATATAATGCATCATTTTTTCATCCATGCCCTTTCTCCATGTGCTGGACATCCATTGACATCGGGTGAACCTGTAGATCCACTCTCAAGAGTCCAATGTTGTTTTTCCGTGTCTTAATCCAACCGCCAAACCCATTGGGGTGACACACCGCTTCGGGTTGCGGCACCTTGCATGACATCCAAGAGAAGACCTTCGAGTAAGCCTGCATCGGAAACGAGCACGTGGGACACCCTGAAACAATCCAGAATTTCTCTCACAATCACGGCTCCTCCCAAAATAATGTCCTCACGGCCGGGTTCCAATCCCACAAGTCCGCGTCGCGCTTCCAAGCTCAAGGAAGCCAGGGACCGAACCGTCTCGGTGATCCATGCTTTGGTCAATGTTCGATTGTTGATGCGGTACGGAACATAAGTCTCCATGCGGGCTTCCATGGCTGCCAAAGTAGTGACCGTCCCGGCTGTGCCGGCAACGGTCCATTTCTTCCCGGATAGAGAAGGCGCCTGCAGCCTCCCGAAGATGCTTTCCACAGCCGGCTGAAGCACAGAACGTGCATGAGAAGCAGCCTGATGCACCTGTTCCATGGACGCGGGAGCTTTCTGAAAGTACGCTTCGGTAAGGGTGGCGGCTCCAAGGAAGACACTGCCGATCCATAAAGGCGATGGGGAGTTTCGATCCACCAGAGCCAATTCTGTGGAGCTTCCCCCCAGGTCAAAGCACACCACAAGGTCGTGTTCGGGTTGCAGCACACTCAGCATGCCTTGAAGAGACAGGACTGCCTCTTGAGCTTCCGTAAGAATCGACACTTTCCAAGGGGCCATGGCCTGAACCCGGCGAATAAAATCGGATCCATTGGATGCCTTGCGGACCACTCCTGTAGCTCCACATCGCACGGCACGAATCGAAAAACTTTGAAGATGAACCGCCATCTCGGAAAGAACGGCCGCGGTGCGTTCCATGGCTCGGTCGGTCAGAAGGCCGTTTTCCAAAAACCCCTGAGCCAACCGAGTCACATGGCGTTCATTGTGCAAAGGGTAAAGCTTTCCATCGGCATGCCAGTCCGCCACCAGCATGCGCACGGTATGGGAGCCAATGTCCACGGCTGCGTAACGGCCCCACGGAGCTTCATAAGGGATGGATGTGGTAAAGGCCGAAGACGACATCATTGTCTTTTCTCATCCTTTATGTTTACTTAGCCTGTAGGGGCATCGGCCGAGTGGGCCGAAATCCGCCATTGGGCTTCCAACGCACTTCACCACAAGAAGGAGAGGGATGCCTATGATTCTGGAAATCAACCCCCGCAACCCGGAACCGCGCAAGATCAGACAAGTGGCCGAAGTTCTCGCCAAGGGAGGAATCATCGCCTATCCCACGGACACCTATTACGGTATCGGGTGCGACTTGTTCAACAAGTCGTCCATTGAAAAGATCTACAAACTCAAACGTCGATCCCCTCAGCAGCCCTTCAGCTTCATCTGCAGCGACCTCAAAAGCATCAGTGAATACGCTCAGGTCACCAATTATGCCTACAAGACCATGAAACGGCTTCTTCCAGGCCCCTACACCTTCATTCTGGAAGGATCCCGGCTTGTCCCTCGTATCATGCTTACCAAACGCAAAGCCGTAGGTATCCGCGTGCCGGACCATCCCATATGCACTGCGATCGTCAAGGAATTGGGACATCCTGTGATCAGCACCACCGCCACGGACCCGGAATCCGGTCGTATTCTGGAAACACCTCAAGAAATTCGAGAAGTCCTGGGGCATTCCTTGGACCTCATTGTGGATGGCGGCCCCGTTCCTGGACGGCCCTCCAGCGTTATTTCTCTTATTGAAGACATTCCCGAAGTCCTTCGGAAAGGCAGCGGGAATGTGGAAATTTTTCAAACCCCTTAAGCTAATGCCCTAAGAGAAGCTCATAGCGTACCGGGCACAAGGCCGGGTCCAACACTTGGTCCAGGACCTTGAGCCCGGTAGCTCCTAAAAGAAGGCGCAACAAGCCGCGGCGATCCTTTTCCGCATACACCAGACGTGGTTCTCCCACGATACCACCCAGTTCTTTGGCCTTAGCCACAGCGTCTTGAAAATTGCCCAGAGCATCCACAAGCTTGAATTCCAAAGCCTTTTCACCGCTCAGCACACGACCGTCCGCCACAGCTTGCACCTGATCCTGGGAGAGTCGTCGTCCGGCGGCCACATCCTTGATGAACTGCGTGTGCATACCTTCCACGGTTTCCTGAAGCAGAGCGATTTCAGCCTCGGTCATTTCTCGTCCCGGATTCCCCACGTCCTTGAACCGGCCGCTTTTCACCGTCACGGTACGATACCCCACCTTGTCGAACAACCCCTGCAAATTGGGGAGATGGGCCACCACACCGATACTTCCGGTGAGGGTTCCCGGGTTGGCGATGATGTAACTGGCCGCCGCCGATGCATAATAGCCTCCCGAAGCAGCCACTCCACCAAAGGAAGCCACCACAGGTTTTTCCGCCGCCGTTCGCTGCACTTCACGATACACTTCCTGACTGGCACCCACACCGCCTCCAGGAGATTCCACACGCAACACCACCGCCCTGACCAAAGGATCCTTTCGAAACTCGCTCAAAGACTCCAACACAGGTCGAGCGTCCGTCAAAAGTCCTTCGATTTCCACCACACCAATTCGATTGGGCTCCTTTGTCCATTCCCATTGAGGGGCCATGAGCCAAAGATACAGGCCCACAAAAGGCACAAGCACCACAAAAGCGATCATAAGAAGAATTTTCAACATTTTCTTGAACATGGGCGTTTCCCTCAAAAGCAAACACCCGGCATCACACAAAGCCGGGTGTTCGACAACCCAAAGGCAAGAACACGAACATCAGATTTCGGAAAAGCGCCGAGTCTTATTCTTCCTGGGCACTTTCCGCGTTCTGGCGCGCTGCCGCTTCCAAGACTTCTCTCAAGTTGGTGGTGGCGGCTTTGGGGCTGTTTATGTATTCCTTGTAGTCGCTACGTTCTTCGTGTTCTTCGGCCTTCTTGATGGACAAGCCGATCTTTCGGTCTTTGGGCGAGATATTGATCACCTTGGCCGTCACCTGGTCCCCGACTTTGTATTCGTCCGGAGCTCCCTTGGCCTTTTCCTTGCCGATTTCCGAAACATGCACCAGCCCTTCGATGCCCTCTTCCAGTTCCACAAAGAGCCCGAAGTCGGTCACATTGGTCACCGGACCCGTGATCACACTGCCTACCGGATAACGTTGAGCCACGCTTTCCCAAGGATCGGGTTCCAACTGTTTGATACCCAAGGAAAATCTTTCGTTTTCCTTGTCAATGTTCAAAACGATGGCCTGAACTTCTTGACCTTTTTTATAAACCTCTGAAGGATGGCGAATACGCTTGATCCAGGAAATATCCGAGATGTGCACCAGGCCGTCGATCCCTTCATCAATGCCGATGAAGATGCCGAAGTCCGTAATGTTTTTAATCTTGCCGGAAATGATGGTTCCCACAGGATATTTTTCGGAAATGACACTCCACGGATTGGGTTCCAGCTGCTTCATGCCCAAGGAAATACGCTTTCGGGCGGGATCGATGCTCAAAATCACCGCTTCCACCTTGTCCCCGACATTTAAGATCTTGGACGGATGCCGAATCTTGCGTGTCCAGGACATTTCAGACACGTGAATGAGCCCTTCAATGCCTTCTTCGATTTCCACGAACGCCCCGTAGTCGGTCAGACTGACCACCTTGCCTTGAATCTTGGTGCCCACGGGATACTTTTCAGCGGCGTTGGTCCAGGGATCAGGCTGAAGCTGCTTAAGCCCCAAGGAAACCCGCTCGTTTTCGCGATCGAAATGGAGCACTTTAACCTTGATGGTATCTCCGATCTGGCACAATTCCGAAGGGTGTCCCACACGACCCCAACTCATGTCCGTGATGTGCAGCAGGCCGTCGATACCTCCCAGATCCACAAAAACACCATAGTCGGTGATATTCTTGACCACACCTTCCATGACCTTGCCCTCTTCCAACAGTGACAAGGTCTGGCCTTTCTGACGTTCCCGTTCCTTTTCCAAAAGCACACGCCGAGACAACACCACGTTGCGGCGCTTCTTATTGTATTTGAGAATCTTGAAATCAAAGGTTTTGCCGATGAGGGCATCCAAGTTGCGCACAGGACGCAGATCCACTTGGGAGCCGGGCACAAAGGCTTGAATGCCAATGTCCACGGCCAAACCTCCCTTGACCCGGGAGACCACCTTGCCCTGAATGACACCGTCTTCATTGTAGATACGGCTGATGTCATCCCAGACTTTTATCTTTTCCGCCTTTTCCTTGGACAGAAAGACGGTTCCTTCATCGTCGTCGTGGTATTCCAAAAGCACGTCCACCTCGTCTCCGATGGCGACTTCCAGATTCCCCTTTTCATCCTTGAATTCGGAGATGGGAATCTCTCCTTCGGACTTGTAGCCAATATCCACCATGACGTAGTCGTCCGAAATCTGGACAACCCTTCCTCGTACAACTTCCCCTTCCTGAATGTTGCCGAAGCTCTGGGCATAGAGCTTCTCAAAGCTGTCGCCATCCACATCATCCGTGTCGGCTTCGTGATCCGTTACAACTTCCCGCATTCTTTGCTGCTGCATTTCTAAATCTTCCGTGGTTTCTTTCGTCATCATTGAACTGACTACCCCCTTGTCCGAATTTCGGCTGACGCCGTCTTTACTGGGTGCGCACCATAGCAGACACCCAAACCCTTGACAATGCTAATCTGCACGGGATGTTTGAGCCCGAGTCCCTTTTTTCGCGTTCTTCACAAGACCCATCACGACCTGCAGCACCTGAGCAACGGAAAGCCCCGAAGTATCAATGACCACCGCACCATCGGCAGGTTTCAAGGGCGCTAGAGAACGATTGGCATCGGCATGGTCTCTCGCTTCTATGGCCTGTAAGACAGCCTGAAAATCAGCCTGCGTTCCTTGTTCGTGGTATTGGGCCATGCGACGCCTGGCCCTTTCCTCGCTAGAGGCTGTAAGAAATATTTTGACTTCGGCGTTGGGAAACACCACCGTGCCCATGTCCCGACCTTCGGCCACCACAAGGGATGTGTCGCTCAAGCGTCTTTGTTGTTCCACAAGGAATCGGCGTACGGGTTTCTTCTGAGCGATGGTTGAAGCGGCTTGAGCGATTTCCGGAGTGCGAATTTCCAGGCCCAAGGGAACCCCTTGCCAGAGAATGTGAAGTTTTTGGTCTTGAACGCCAAAGGCAAGGGGCAACGTCGGCAGGACTCGTTCCAGCGCGGCATCATCGGCGTCCAAGAGACGTTTTTGGGTCAAAGCCCATGCCACCGCGCGGTACATGGCTCCGGAATCCAAATACACGCCCTCCAGCCTTTCGGCCAGAAGTCGAGCGATGGTGCTTTTTCCGGAACCTGCCGGTCCGTCAATGGCAATAATCATGGTTGCAACTGTTCCAAAACCTTGGCAAAAGTCCTGAGAAACCGCTCGTTTTCTTCAGGAAGTCCCACATTGACACGAACATAACGATCAAGCCCGTAGGCATTCATGGCTCGAATAATCACCCCTTCGCGAAGCATGGCTTCATAAACCTTTTTGGCGTCCACGGGAACAGCAATGAGAAAGAAGTTGGTCGAGGTACGTAGATAAGGAACCCCGAGAGATTCCAGGCCTTGATACAGAAACTTTAAGCCTTCATGGACCACGGCACGGCTTTTTTCCAGGAACTCATCGTCATCCAGAGCCGCCAGAGCGGCTGTTTGGGCCAGAGTGCCCACATTGAAGGGCTGACGTACACGGTGCAGAAAGGACGCCAATTGAGGATCCATGACACCGTAGCCGATGCGAAGGCCCGCCAGACCGTAAGCTTTGGAAAAGGTGCGCGTTGTCACGACCCAGGGCCCTTGCGTGGAAACGAAATCCAACCCGTCAAAGGTGGAACCCTTGGGAGCAAATTCGATATAGGCTTCGTCAATCACAACCACGACGTCGGAAGGCAGTTTCTGAAAAAAGTTTCGAAAAACCTCTTCGGATAAAACGGTTCCGGTGGGATTGTTGGGATTATTGACGAAAATGAGACGCGTTCGATCGGTGATGGCCCCGAGGATGCCTTCCAAATCAATGGCAAAATCTCTTAAGGGCACAGAAACGACGGTGCCGCCTACGGTCTGGACGGCCAGCTGATACACGAGAAAGGAAGGGTTAGGAATCACCACCTCAAGCCCGGGTCGAATCAAGGTTCGAATGACCAGCTCAATGATTTCATTGGACCCGTTGCCCAGGACCACCCCTTCCATGGGGACTTTCAGTTTTTCGGCAATCCTTCGGCGTAGATAATACCCGCTGCCGTCCGGATAGCGGTGCAGACCGCCAAGCTTTTCTCGAATGGCCGCCACAGCCTTTGGGGAAGGGCCCAAGGGATTTTCATTGCTGGCCAGTTTGATGGAGTTGGTGATCCCAAGTTCTCGTTCCAGCTCTTCAATGGGCTTACCGGGCGGATAGGGATCAATGGCGGCGATATGCGTGGGCACCAGGCGAGAAACCAAGAGATTCGGACTCCTTTCACAGTTCGTGGGCTTTGATGAAGTTTACGCAGAGGCTTATAAAAAAGAGCCGCTCAAAACGCAAGCTTTTGTGGCGTCTTGAACCGGTTCTGGTAATATGTTTTAAAAGACTCTCAAAAAGGAGTGGGTGGCGTTTTGACGATCGGCACACTGGATTCCTCATCGAACAGGGAAACCTGGATGGCGTCGGGAAAAACGCCGGCATAAAAGGGAGGCGCACGTAGAAGATGGTCAAGAAAAAACAACCCTCAACGCCTATGCTGGACGAGGACCTTCCGTCCGAGAGCCTACAGGAAGAAGAGCTCTCGTTCGAAACCGAAGATTTTTCCTTTCAGGACGAAATGGTTCCGGACACGCCTCGCACAGACTGGCCTCAGATCTACGATCCTTTACGGGCGTATCTCGAGGAAATCAAGAGATACCCGCTGCTGAGCCGGGAAGAAGAAACCCAGCTGGCCATTCGATACAAGGAAAAGGGCGATCTGGAAGCGGCCTACAAACTGGTCACGTCCAATCTGCGGCTTGTGGTGAAGATCGCCATGGATTTTCAGCGTCACTGGATGCAGAACCTCATGGACCTCATTCAGGAAGGAAACATCGGCCTCATGCAGGCGGTCAAAAAATTCGACCCGTACCGAGGCTATAAATTTTCTTATTACGCCTCTTTCTGGATCAAGGCCTACATCATCAAATTCATTATGGACAACTGGAAGCTGGTCAAGATCGGCACCACCCAGGCTCAAAGAAAACTCTTCTTCAATTTACGCAAAGAAAAAGAACGTTTGGAAGCCCAAGGTATCGAAGCGAGTCCCAAGCTGCTAAGCCAGCGTTTGGATGTGAAGGAATCTGAAGTGACCGAAATGGACATGCGGCTGGCAAGCGGTGAAATTTCCTTGGATGCACCCCTGGATCACGATTCCGCCGACACCCATAAGGCTTTCTTGCCGGCTCGAGACATTCCCGTAGACGACCTGCTCGCCGATGCCGAAGCCAAAGCCATTCTCCAAGAAAAGCTGAAGCGATTTCGAGAAGGCCTTAAGGGCAAGGAGGCTGTCATTTTCGATCATCGACTCCTGACCGATGAGCCTATGACCTTGCAGGAAATCGGAGATCAATTCGGTATCAGCCGTGAACGGATTCGGCAAATCGAAAGCCGCTTGAAGAAAAAACTCAGAGCTTACCTGGAAGAGGAAGTCGAAGACTTGGAGCTTCTTCAAGAAAGTCTCATCGACGCTTCATGAAACAGCAGGGTTGAGCCCGAAGCCTCAAGCCCTGAGACTCTCTGCCCAAGAGCCGGCACGGCGGGGACAGGGTTCAGGATAAGGTTCGTCATTGTCTGCCCAAAGAGACGCATCGGCGTAGGCGCCTCTTTGCTTTTAAGACAAGGTTTGTGGACTTCCATGCTAAACGGATGGAAAGACTGACGACTTTCAATAGGTTTCAAGGAAGTCCGGCGTCAAAGGTCACCAAACGCAGCGCGTTTCGGCCAAGAATCGCTGCCTTTTCTTCAGGCTTGAGGCCGGCTTCGTCCATGTCCTTTTCATAGCGGGTTGGAGGCAGCAAAGGATAGTCGCTGCCAAAAAGGATTCGGTCACAGCCCACAATTTCAAGGGCGTGCCGATACACGCTGCTGCGATAAAGAAAGGGCGATGCGGCGGTGTCATAATAAACACGGGCCAGTATCTCCGACGCTTCCTTTTTGAGCAGTTCGTAGAAAAAGAGGCCTCCTCCCCAATGGGCCAGAATGAGAGGCACGTCCCGGCACATGGAAGCCAGCTGGTAGTAGAATCGTAAGCCAAAAGGCGCCTTTCCCGGATACAGATGCCCAACGGGTTCGTTGGCATGCACAAGCATCAAACGTCCATAGGAACGGCACAACATCGCGAGAGCCTCATAGGCTTCCAAAGCCCGTCTTTCATCACAAGCCTCATACACCGCCAATTCTCCTAAACCTGCAACCCCAGCCTCCAGGCATCGAAATGCCTCGTTCACAGCCCAGTCGGAAAGAGGGTCAAAGCAGGCCAGGGGTATCAGCCGTCGTGAATTTTTTGCGGCCGATTCCAGCACGTAGTCGTTATGACGTCGAGCCGTTTCCCGATTCTTCCACGGGAACCCAAAAATCACGGCGCCGTCCACGCCGTTTTGGTCCATGGCTTCCAGCAGCGCAGGTGTGTCGACCAGGCGTGCTTTAGGATGGCCGTACAGGTCACGAAAGGCAGGCTCTCCGTCAAAAAAACGTTCTCGATCCGCGACCACTTCAGGAGGAAAACTGTGGACGTGAAAATCTATTGTCATCGTTGTCTCCTTCAATGATAAGGACATGAAGGCTCCAGAAGGTTTTCACGTTAACGCAAACCCTTACAAGGAGGCAATGGTGAAAGATTCCGGGAGAAACCCTTCCAGCTCTGTTCTCTCACCCCAGGAAGTCCATAAGGCACGCACGACCGCTCGATTGGCCGTTTTTGAAGCCGGCTCTTATATACGAGAAAAGTTTCAATCCCAAGGCCTTCAGGTGGAAAGCAAAGGTGCTTTTGATTACGTCACCGAAGTAGACCGATTCTGTGAAGAGCTCATTCTGAAGCGTCTTCGATCTTCTTTTCCAGACCACACCTTGATGTCTGAAGAAGGAGCAGTGGAAAACCATTCCCCTTCCCATGTCTGGATCGTGGATCCCTTGGACGGCACGACCAACTTCATTCATGGATTTCCCATGATTGCCATTTCCATCGCCCTGGCGGTTCGGGGCACCGTGGTTATGGGATGGGTGTTCGATCCTTTGCGCCGCGAACTCTTTGAAGCACATCGAGGTGTCGGAGCCTGGTGCAACGATCGCCCTCTTCCCCCGATTTCTCAAAAGCCCTTGCATGAGGCTCTTTTGGCCACAGGGTTTCCTTTCCGTTCCAAAAAGTTTCTGGACCCGTATCTTCAAGTTTTTAAGGAGGTTTTTGCTGAAGTCACCGGTATTCGAAGGGCCGGATCCGCCGCTTTGGATCTTGCCTACGTCGCAGCCGGCCGTGTGCAAGGGTTTTGGGAAATCGGCTTGAAACCTTGGGACATGGCTGCCGGAGCCTTGCTGATTCAGGAAACCAACGGATTGGTGACGGATTTTTGGGGAAAATCGGCATACCTGGAAAGCGGCCACATCGTGGCCGGATCTTCCCTGGTCCACCGTTTTCTATTGGAAAAGGTCGGCCCCCTTCGGGAAGCTCTTGCTGCAGGCTCCTGATATTTTCCGAGCCTCCGGAAACATACCCGCTCAGATACAACAAAACCATGCGCTGGCGGCTCAAACGGCACGCCCATAGCCAAGCCGAACCAAAGGCTCTTCGTAGGGGCGCACCGATGTGTGCGCCCCTTTTCCCGCAACGGGCCGGAGGATTTCGGGGCGGACACATGGGTCCGCCCCTACAGGTCGTTTCTCGTGGTTGTCTAAAGAGGTTCCCCCATGGTGAGTCGTTGATGAGGGCTCCAATGACTGGAGCTGCGCAACGGTTGCTATGCTCTGGCAAACACGCGACCCTTTCCCAGTGTCTCGACCCCGCCTGAATCAGCTGATCCTTGTAGGGGCGCACCGATGTGTGCGCCCCTTAGCCCACCACGGACCGGAGGATTTCGGGGCGGACACATGGGGCCGCCCCTACAGGTCGTTTCTCGAGGGTTGTCTTAATAGGTTTTCCCATGGCGAGTTGCTGATCAGGGTTCCAATGACCAGGACTGCGCGACGGTTGCTATGGCAAACACGCGACCCTTTCCCAGTGTCTCGACCCCGCCTGCATCAGCTGATCCTTGTAGGGGCGCACCG
>FWPU01005236.1_pt1 | contig 28591 bp, 30 predicted proteins | sample 2228361 | NCBI WGS metagenome assembly FWPU01 (sample SAMEA103939777, study PRJEB20133) | metagenome
GGCAACCTCTGCCTCCCGCATCTGATGCGCTTATCTTGCACCTTGAAAAGTCCATAAGATAGCGGGCGAAAGACAGTTGCTACAGGGCATATAGCCGTTTGCGCGATGTGAATGCGATACGCCCGTCCGGGGGCGGGGTCTGCCCTTCGATTTACCGATTTTGACCGCGTGGGTATAATTGAACCGGTAGAAGGATCACGCACAAGGCGGGCCCGCTACGCGGGGCCCGCCGACCTTTGGGAGGGCTTTTGGCCATAGAAAAGCGCGCTCTTGCGAAATGGGCTGCCGTTTTCGTCTGGATGGGGGTCATTCTCTTCTTTTCGACCGAACGGGTGCGTGTCGAATACGGAGCCTTTCTTCCCAACGCCGTCCACTTCGTAGAGTACGCGATCCTGGCTTTGCTCGTGCGGATCGCCCTACCCTCGGCCGGAGCCGGAGGCTCGAATTCCCTAGCTTTGGACGCGGGGGCGTTTCTGTGGGCGACGGCTTACGGAATCATCATGGAGATCGTTCAACGGTACGTGCCGACGAGAAGCCCAGATATCAAAGATGCCCTGGTGAACTCGTTTGGAGCGCTGGCGGCGCTTTTGGCCGCAAAGATGGTAGACAAGGCCAAAGAGAAGCGGGATTGAATCGGCGTCAAAGACGGGACGCCTCGCGATTCGATCGCCTGCGTTTTTGCGGAGAACAGCTTGAAAGTCATAGGCATAACGGGCCAAATCGGAGCGGGGAAGAGCACGGTCGCAAAGCTCCTGGCGACCCACGGAGCTCGCGTGCTCAACGCCGATTCGATCGCGAGAGCGCTCCTCGAACCCGAAACCGAGGCTTATTATGAAGTCGTCGAGTTCTTCGGAGAGGGCATACTCCTCGATACCGGCGAGATCGACCGAAAAAAGCTGGCCGACGTCGTTTTCGGAGACCCCGAGAAGTTGAAGATTTTGAACGAAATCGTTCATCCGCGGGTTGTGGACGAAATAAAAGACCGCTTGCATTACATCGAAAGGTCGGGAGAAGGCGTCGATATCGTCGCGATCGACGTGCCCATCCTGTTCGGATCTGGCGTCGAGCGGCTGGTAGATAAGGTAGCGGTGGTCATCGCCGACGAAGGGGCGAGGCGCGAGCGCTTGATAAGGCAGGGTTACTCCGAAAGGGAGATAAAGGCGAGGAGCGCCGCTCAAATGCCCCAGGAACAGCTCGTTTCGAGGGCCGATTATGTTATAAAGAACGACGGAACGCTCTCGGAACTAAAAGGCGAAGTCGCCGAGCTTTGGAAGAAGCTGAAAGAGGACGATTAGATGTTTTTCGCATCGTCGAAGAGATCGGTGCCCCATCGAGCGTCGATTTTTTTGGAGCCGCCTGAGAGCGCACAGACCGATCCCGCGCCTAAATCCCCCTCGAGAGTTTTCGATAGGCGCTCAAGTTCGCCGGAGGCGGTCGCGCGGAGCGGGAAGGCGCAATGAAACAGATCCGCAGGATGATCGCGCTCCTGATCGCGCTTCTTTTGGCGATCGCTTTCTATCCGACCGTTCGGCAGAGCATCGAAAAGCTTTACTATCCGCTGGAGTACGCTGACCTCATCAACAGAGCTGCCGCGGATCATGGCCTCGAAGATCGGCTGATCGCCGCCGTGATTTACGAAGAGAGCAAATTCGATCCGGCCGTCCGCTCCAAAGCTGGAGCGGTTGGCCTCATGCAGGTCATGCCGCAAACCGGCAGGTGGGTCGCCGCCAAGCGGGGCATGGTGTTCGACGAGGGCGATCTGCTGAAGCCCGACGTTAATATCGATATCGGTTCGTGGTATTTGAAGTACCTAAAGGACAAATACCGCGACGAAGACCTGGCGCTCGCCGCTTATAACGGGGGCCTGGACAACGTCGATAGGTGGATGGTCGACGGCGAAGCGCCGGCCACAACTATAGGCAAAATACCCTTCAGGGAAACCCGCGAATTCGTTAGGAAAGTCAAAAGGACGCGCGCCAAATATCGCGAGCTGTACGTGGGAGAGCTGAAGTAGACCGGGACCATATCAGGCGGCGTCAGCGAAACCGCCCGTTGGCCGCCATATGGCCAGGTAAGTTAGCGGTGCTCGTGCGCAATCCAGACACCGCCATTCCCCGTAGGACCCGATCCCCGATCGGGCCGCTGGTTCGCGCGTCAACGAAACGCTGTTCGCATCGCGGTCGAAAACGCATTCCCCGATCCCGCGATGTGGTTTATCGGCGCATACCTGCGCGAACGGGCGTTTGCGTTTGCGGGCGCGCGTTCGATACGCCAACGTTTCGGTCCGTTCGGGGAACGGATCCTACAAACCAGGCCGCGCGGTTTTCGATCGATCGGGCATTTGTGCGGTTTTTACGCTTGCGGACGATCGATCGATTACGGTCCGTTCGGGGAACGGACCCTACACATCGTGCAAACGCGCGATTTTCGATTCATCGGACATTTGTGCATTTTGCGGCAACGGGTGGTTAAAATGACAACGGTCCGTTCGGGGAACGGACCCTACAATTAACATCGTGCGGTCATCGATTGATCGCGCGCTTGTGCTGGTTTCTGGGTCCGCGGACGGGCAAACGGAAACGGTCCGTTCGGGGAACGGACCCTACGAACGCGTGGGCGTTTTACGGACGGGCCGTCCATGCGTCGACCGTACGTCGCAATTCGCCGTAGGGCCCGATCGGAAGATCGGGCCGTTCGTTCATGCGTCAACCAACATCGTTCGGGCCGCAAACGGCGTGCGTCATCGGATCGCCGATCGCATGTTTTGCCGATGTAAACGCTGGCGGCCGATACAGCGCCATCCGGTCCGTTCGCGTAACGGACCCAATGGATCGTGCATAAAGTTTGAACGCTTCGTAGCCGAATATTGAATTAACGTTTGCAAAAAGGAACTCGGGTTCCGCGGGAAAGGGCTGGCAGGATGGGCGATGGAGGTATAAGCGATGGAATTCAAATTGGTGAATTTTTCCGAGCTGGAGCCGGCGGTCGACCTGAGGAGCGCCGAAGATGAAGCGCTGGGACAGCTGGCCGAATCGATCAAGGCCAAGGGAATCATCGCACCGTTGATGGCGAAAGCGAAAGACGGTGGCTTTTCGGTGTTGGACGGCCGGCGAAGGTTGAAGGCCCTCGAGATTGCGGGCGCGAAAGCCGACGAGAAGGTACCCGTTTTGGTCGTAGACGACGGGGAGGGCGACGACCTGGAGAAGGCGCTGGTAACGAACGCGGTTCGGTCGGAGCTCGACGCCTGGGATTTGGCCGAAAGCGTCAACGCCCTGTCGAGGGATTACGGTCGCAAAGCACCCGATCTGGCCGCAGCCCTGGGGAAAACCGAGCGCTATATAAGCTCGCTTTTATCCCTTTTCACGCTTCCCAAAAATATCCTTAAGGCTTTGCGAGAGCGGCGAATCACTCCCGCCCATGGGCGGTGCCTCGTGAAGCTCAACGCCAAATCGGAGCTCCAGAGGGAGGCCTTCAAAAGGGCGCTCGAAGATGGGCTTTCGGTGAGGGACCTCGAAGTTCTAGTCGGATCGATGATCGAGGGGAAGGACGGCGGAAAGGGCGCGCCCATCTTCGAGCCCGTAATCTGCAGCACGAAGGCGGGGTCTCGGTTGCGCTTGGAGCCGAGACGAAGATCGATAAGGATCGAGATCAACCTCAAGGCCGTGGACGATCTCGACGAAACGGTTGAGGAGATGCGAAAGCGGCTGAAGAAGCTATCGGGCTGAGGAAGCGCCAGGCCGAGGAAGCATCGAGCGGATACGCCCTTGAAGCGATATCGCAGCTCGCCCTTGCTGCGAGCGCGATCCGCCCTCAGGGCGCATTCACCCTCGGCACAAAATTCGCCCTCGGCGCGAACGAACTCGGGATTTGGCGAGCTTTAAAAGGAGGAACCGATGAAAAAGGTCGAAGGGAAGTACGGGATGGGATGGTTGCCGGATTATCCGGATTTCAGAGACTACACCGCGACCCACGTCGAGGTAAAGCCGGCGCTCGACAGGGCTCGCGAAAAGGCGGGGATCGCGTCGCGTCGGAACTCCGATTTGCCGACCGCCGTCGACATCAGGCGCTGGTGTCCGCCCGTCGAGGACCAGGGAAATCTCGGATCCTGCACCGCGAACGCCGGCGTCGGGGTCGTCGAGTACTTCGTGAAGCGGGCTTACGGGAAGGATCTCGACGCCTCGCGCCTCTTTTTGTACAAGGTCACGCGCCGCCTCGCCCATCTGGAGGGCGACAGCGGGGCTTTCCTCAGGACGACCATGGGGGCGTTGGCGCTTTTCGGCGTGCCGCCCGAGGAGTACTGGCCGTACGAAATCGACCGGTTTGACGAGGAGCCCCCGGCTTTTTGCTACGCTTTTGCCCAGAACTACCAGGCCATCAAGTACTTCCGCCTGGATCCCCCGGGCAGCGAGGGCGATGAGGTCCTGCAGCGGATAAAATCCAACTTGGCATCGGGGATTCCGGCCATGTTCGGTTTCACGGTCTACACTTCGATCTCTCAGGCTTCGACGGACGGCAAGATTCCCTTTCCGGCTCCCGGAGAAAAAATCGAGGGCGGGCACGCGGTAGTCGCGGTGGGCTACGACGATTCGGTGAAAATAAAGAACGTCGCCGGGGAGGGCTTCGAAACGAAAGGGGCTCTCTTGATCAGAAACTCTTGGGGGATTTCCTGGGGAGACAAAGGGTACGGTTGGCTGCCTTACGAGTACGCGCTGACGGGTCTCGCGCGCGATTGGTGGTGCTTGATAAGCGCCGAATGGGTCGACGCGGAGGAATTCAAAGGCGCTTGACAGGCATCGTATGCGGATATATATTAAGCGGAATTGCGGGGCGAATGTGAAATATTTATTAAGCCTCGCGCGAGAACCGAGGGATCGAAGAGGAACGAGAGCGCATGGACGCGATTTTTATCGCCCTGATCGCGATCGTCTTCGCGGCGAGTTACGCTTACGTGGCCGCCGCTTCTCGGCTTTAGGGGGAAACCGATTGACGGCGGAGACCATCATCATCGGCCTCGTTGGTCTGGTTTTGCTCGTTTATCTGTTTTACGCCATGCTGCGCCCGGAGAAGTTCTAGCGCGTCGATGAAGCGGTGAGGTGCGGATGACCGCGGTCGGATTTATCCAACTTCTCGTTTTGATCGTTCTGCTGATCGCCCTTACGCCACCCCTTGGATCGCACATAGCCAAGGTTTTCCAAAAGCAACCCACCTTCTTGGATCCCGCAGCGCGCCCGGTAGAGCGCTTTCTGTACCGCCTGGCGAAAGTCGACGAGGAAAGGGAAATGGACTGGCGCGAATACGCCGTCAGCGCCATATCCTTGGGCTTAGTCGGGACGCTGCTTCTCTATGCCGCGCTGCGCCTCCAGGGTTTCTTTCCGCTCAATCCCCAAGGTCGGGGAGGATTGCCTCCCGATTTGGCCTTCAACGCCGCGATAAGCTTCGTAACGCACACGAATTGGCAGGCTTACAGGGGCGAGGACCTCGCCTACCTCACGCAGATGCTCGGCATGACCGTCCAGAACTTCGTCGCGGCGGGGACCTCCATGGGAATAGCGGCAGCTTTAATAAGGGGATTCTCGAGGAAGACGGCGCGGACGGTCGGCAATTTCTGGGTCGATTTCACGAGGTCCATTCTTTGGGTTCTGCTGCCCATGGCCCTGGTTTTCGCGGTATTTCTCGTTTCTCAGGGGGTCGTGCAGAGTCTCGGTCCTTACGTCACGGTCAAGACGCTCGAAGGCGCGAATCAGAAGATCGCCCTGGGTCCGGTCGCTTCTCAGGAGGCGATAAAGATACTTGGGACCAACGGCGGGGGTTTCTTCAACGCCAACTCGGCTCATCCATTCGAAAACCCAAACCCCCTGACCAATTTTCTCGAGGTGCTCGCCATTCTGGCGATACCGGCATCGCTTACGTACGCATTCGGCGAGATGGTGGGCAACACCAAACAGGGCTGGGTGCTTTTCGCCGCGATGATGATCCTGTTCGTCGCCGGAGCGTTCACCGCTTACGCCGCCGAACAGCGCGGAAACCCGCTGCTCTCCAAAATCGGCGTGAATCAGATCGCCGGATCTCAGCAGGGCGGGGGCAATATGGAGGGCAAAGAGGTCCGCTTCGGCGCCGCCGGGTCGGCCCTTTACGCGACCGCGACAACGGCGGCGGCGTGCGGAGCGGTCAACAGCTCCCACGACTCCTTCACACCCCTCGGCGGGTCCGTGCTCATGTTCAACATGATGCTCTCCGAGGTCGTTTTCGGCGGCGTGGGTTCGGGGCTTTTCACGATCCTCATCTTCGCCGTCGTCGCCGTCTTCATCGCCGGGCTTATGGTCGGCAGGACTCCGGAGTACATCGGAAAAAAAATCGAGTCCAGGGAGATAAAGATGGCGATGCTGGCCGTATTGATATTCCCGGCCGCGGTGCTCGCCGTTACGGCGCTCGCCGTCGTGACCGCCGCGGGGAAGGCGGGCGTTTTCAATCCTGGCCCGCACGGCTTCTCGGAGGTGCTTTACGGCGTGACGTCGGCGGCGGCAAACAACGGCAGCGCGTTCGCGGGCTTGAAGGCGGACAGCTTTTTTTACAACGTTTTTCTGGCGATGGCGATGATGATCGGGCGCTTCGGGATAATCGTGCCCGTGTTGGCCATAGCCGGTTCTCTGGCTGCGAAAAAGTCGGTGCCCGAAAGCGCAGGCACCTTCCCGACCACAAAGCCCCTGTTCGTCGGGCTGCTCATCGGGGTCATCATCGTAGTCGGGGCGCTGACGTTCTTTCCCGCGTTGGCCCTCGGGCCGCTCGTGGAGCACCTGCTGCTGAGGGCGGGGGTGACGTTTTGACGACGGCGAAAATAAAGACTAAAGATAAGGTGGGCGCGAAGTCGGAGCGGGCGGAAATGCAAGAAGTCGGAAAGCCGAGGCGAAAGGGCTTTTTTGACCCCAAGATATTTTGGGGCGCGATCCGAGATTCCTTCAAGAAGCTCAACCCGATCAGCCTGGCCAAAAACCCGGTCATGTTCGTGGTCGAGGTGGGAGCGGTCATCACGACCGTCGAGGCCGCAAGGACGGCCTTCGCGGGGAGAGGCGCGGCTTTCGCGGGGTGGATTTCCGCCTGGCTGTGGTTCACCGTCCTCTTCGCCAACTTCGCCGAGGCGATGGCGGAGGGCAGGGGCAAGGCCCAAGCGGATGCGTTGAAGAAGACGCGCGTCGAGACGACCGCGAGGAAGCTTGTCGATGGGCGGGAGGAGGAGACCGTGGCTTCCAAGCTTCGCGCCGGCGACATCGTGCTCGTCAAGGCGGGTGAGCTCATCCCCGGAGATGGCGAGGTGATCGAGGGTATTGCCTCCGTCGACGAATCGGCGATCACGGGGGAGTCCGCGCCGGTGATCCGCGAATCCGGGGGAGATCGAAGCGCCGTCACCGGAGGCACGAGGGTCCTTTCGGACTGGATAAAGGTTAGGATAACCGCGGACCCAGGTCATAGCTTCCTGGATCATATGATCTCCCTGGTGGAGGGGGCGGAACGAGCCAAAACCCCGAACGAAATAGCCCTTTCGATTCTGCTCGCCGGCCTGACGATAATCTTCCTGCTGGTGGTCTTGACCCTGCAGCCGTTTGCCATCTTTTCCGGAGCGGCCGTCTCCGTGACCATCCTGATCGCGCTTCTAGTGACGCTCATACCGACGACGATCGGAGCCCTGCTTTCGGCGATCGGGATTGCCGGCATCGACCGCCTGGTTCAGAGAAACGTGCTGGCCATGTCCGGAAGGGCGGTCGAAGCCGCGGGGGACGTGGACACCCTCCTCCTCGATAAGACCGGAACGATAACGCTGGGAAACAGGATGGCGACCGACTTCGTTCCGCTTCCCGGGGTCGACGAAAGAGATTTGGCCGATGCGGCGCAGCTCGCATCCCTCGCGGACGAAACCCCGGAGGGCAGGTCGATCGTCGTTTTGGCCAAGGAATACGGGATCAGGGAGCGCAAATTGGGCGAGAAAGAAGCTCGCTTCATTCCGTTTTCGGCCGAAACGAGGATGAGCGGGGTCGACTTGAACGGGCACGAAATCAGAAAGGGCGCCGCCGACGCGATCGGATCTTACGTCAGGAGCAAGGGCAAGCGAATGCCCGACGAGCTTTCCAAGGTAGTCGAGGGGATCGCCGAGGCGGGAGGTACGCCGCTGGTGGTGGCGAAAGACGGCGAACCCCTGGGCGTCGTTTATCTAAAAGACATAGTGAAGGGCGGGATAAAAGAGCGCTTTGCCAAGCTGCGTTCAATGGGCATAAAGACGGTCATGATCACGGGCGACAATCCGCTTACGGCGGCCGCGATCGCGGCCGAATCGGGCGTTGACGGTTTCTTGGCCGAGGCCACTCCGGAAAGCAAGCTTAAGCTGATCAAAGAGGAGCAGGCCCAGGGCAGGCTCGTGGCGATGATGGGGGATGGCACAAACGATGCTCCGGCCCTCGCCCAGGCGGACGTCGGCGTCGCTATGAACTCCGGGACGACGGCCGCCAAAGAGGCCGGAAACATGGTCGATTTGGACTCGAACCCGACTAAGTTGATCGAGATAGTGGAGGTGGGAAAGCAGCTGTTGATGACCAGAGGAGCGCTCACCACCTTCTCTATATCGAACGACGTAGCCAAGTACTTCGCCATCATTCCGGCCATTTTCGCCGTGCGCTATCCCCAGCTGCAGGCGCTGAACATCATGGGGTTGGCCACGCCTCAAAGCGCGATACTTTCGGCCGTCATCTTCAACGCGCTGATCATAATCGCGCTGATTCCGCTGGCTCTCAGGGGCGTATCGTACTGGCCGCTCGGGTCGGCGAAGCTGCTTCGGCGAAATCTGCTGATCTACGGTTTGGGGGGATTGGTTTTGCCGTTTGTCGGCATCAAGCTGATAGATCTAATCGTGAACGCGCTGGGGGGGATCGGCTGATGCCGCGGTTTTCGGAGGGTCCGCTCGAATCGACGAGCGCCTGGCCGGTCGCGGCCCGCTCGAGCGCGGCGGGGGCGGAGGATCGATGAACGGTCGCAAGGTATGGCGGGCGCTCAGGATATCTCTTATCCTTCTGATCGGATGCGCGGTCCTCACCGGATTGGTTTATCCGCTGGTCGTGCTGGCCATCGGCAGGGCGCTTTTCGGGTACAGGTCGACGGGAAGCTTCGTTTCGGTGGACGGCGAGATCGTCGGCTCGGAGCTCATCGGCCAGAAGTTCGAGCGCGCGGAGTACTTCCATCCTAGGCCGTCCGCGGTGGGCTACGACGCGTCGACGTCCGGCGCCTCGAATTTCGGTCCCACCAACTCGAAGTTCATCGATCGCGTGAGGCGGAGGGTCGAGGCGACCGAGCGCCTCGAAGGCGTCGAGAAGGGATCCGTTCCCGCGGATATGGTCACTTCGTCCGGTTCCGGCCTCGATCCGGATATATCGCCGGCTTCGGCTCACGCGCAGGCCGCGAGGGTCGCGCGGGCGAGGGGCGCTTCGAAAGCCGCGGTGGATTCCCTGATCGACGAGATGACGTCCTCGCGGGCTCTCGGCTTCTTGGGCGAAAACCGCGTAAATGTGTTACTCTTAAATATCGAACTCGATAAGCGATTTCCGTTGAGGAAGTAGCGCGGGAGGCACCGAGAACGGCATTGGATCAAGGAAAGTACCCCGCATCTGAAGGCACCTCGTTCGGAATCTCCGGAGAGGACGAAATCAAAAAAAGAGCCCGTTTGAAGCTTTACATAGGCGCGGCGGCCGGAGTGGGCAAGACCTATGAGATGCTCGAGGAGGCTCACCGGCTGAAGGCCAAAGGCGTCGATGTGGTCGTCGGTTTCGTCGAAACGCACGGTCGGGCGGAGACCGAGGAGAAGCTCAAGGGGCTCGAGGTTTTGCCTCGAAAAAAGGTGGAATACCGCGGCGTCGTCTTCGAGGAGATGGACGTGGACGCGGTCATCGAAAGGCACCCTCAAGTGGCTCTGGTCGATGAGCTGGCGCACACAAACGTGCCCGGTCTCAAACACGCCAAGAGATACCAGGACGTTCAGGAAATCCTGGAAAGCGGCATCAACGTCATTTCCACCGTGAACGTTCAGCATCTCGAGAGCCTCAACGACGTGATCGCGGAGCTCACGGGCGTCCGCGTTCGGGAGACGATTCCCGACAAGGTCTTGGAAGCGGCAGACGAAGTCGTTTTGGTGGATATAACGCCCGAGGCGCTCCGGCAGCGAATCCAAGAGGGGAAGGTTTACGCCCCGCAAAAAATCCAGCAGGCGCTCAACAACTTCTTCCGCACGGAGAACTTAGCCGCCTTGCGCGAGATCGCGCTGAGGCAGGTGGCAGACGAAATCGATATCAAGCTCGAAGATATCCAGCGCAAGGAAGGCGTGCCCGCCGTCGCCGAGAGGGTCATGGCCTGCGTGACCGCTCGGCCGGAGTCGCAGAGAATTCTGAGGCGGGCCTGGCGGATGTCCAAGCGCCTCCACGGGGACCTCTTCGTCCTCCACGTTCAAACGGACGAGGACCGCAAGCTCTCCGAGGAGGAGAAAAGAAATCTCGAGTCGCTGAAGCGCCTGACGGGGACCCTCGGAGGGCACTGGATGACCGTCGTGGGCGACGACGTGGCGAGGACGATAGCCGCGCAAGCCACGCAGCACCACGTTACGAACGTCATCTTGGGGGAACCGAGGGAACGCCCGGTGTTCGGCGTCTTTCGCCAATCGCTGCCCATGCGCGTGGTCGAGATGCTTTCCGGCATCGACGTCCACATAGTCACGCGCGAGAAGGCGCAGAAGGGAGAATCCTGAAGATGCCGAAGATAGGGTTGGCGGGGTTCATCGTCGCGTTGATCTTGTTCGCCGTGGGGATCGGCGTCGGGCTCGTCTTTTCGTATCTCACAGGCCTCGGCGGGCCGCGACGGCCCGTTCCTCTGCCGGTCGCTCCCGTGGGCGGGCGGATCCTCCTTCCGTTTTCGGGCGAGAAGGTTCCCGAGAGGGCCATCGAAGTGGCGGCCGATCTGGCCCGGTTTCGAGATGCGACTCTCGTCCTCTTTTACGTGGCCATCGTTCCCGTGACTTTGAACATCGAAGCCGAGCTCACGAGGGAGGTCGAAAGGGGATTCTCGGCTTTAGAGGAAGCCGAGCGCCTGGCGAAAAGGGTGGATGTGCGCACCGAGATACGCTTGGAGAGGGAGCGCACCGCGAGAAGGGGTATAATCGAGATGCTGAAGAGGGAGCCGTTCGACAGCGTGGTCATCGAAATGGAGCCCGCGGGGCCAGGTCTCAAGCTCGAAAAGCAGATCGAAGACATAACCTATCTTTTCCAAAGGATCGAAAAAGAGATCATAATCGTAAGGTAATCGGGAATCGAGGATTTCGAGAGGTGGAGAAATGTACGCGCTGATCGTCGGGGGAGGAAGAGTGGGGTCGAGCGTGGCGAAAACGCTCCTCCGCGAAGGCTGGGAAGTGACGGTCGTCGACGAGAGCAAGGAATCCTTGCTCAGGCTCGGCGAGGAGTACACCGGCGGTTTCGTCCTGGGGCCGGGGCTGGACGTCGATATTCTGAAAAAAGCGGGCATAGAACGCGCCGACGTTTTCGTGGCTTCCACGGACGGGGACAACACCAACCTCGTTATTTCGCAGATCGCGTCGAAACAGTTCAACGTGCCCTACGTCGTCGCCCGGATTCAGGATCCCGCCAGGGCCCAGTTTTACGCGGAGCACTTCGGGCTCAAGACGGTTTGCCCGACGCTCGTCACTATAAACATGCTGCTCGACGGGGTTCGTCGCTTTCAAAGGGGTGAAGGGTAAGTGTTCGTGCTGATCGTCGGCGGGGGAAAGGTCGGTTTCAGCCTGTCGGAGATTCTCCTCGGAATGGGGCACGAGGTGATGCTCGTCGAGCGCCGGCCGGAGCGTTACAACTTTCTGAAGGAGCGGCTGGAAGAGTCGGTGATATACGGAGACGGGACAGAAATCTACGTTCTCGAGCAGTCCGGAATAGAGCGGGCGGACGTCGTCGTGGCGGTGACGGGAGACGACGAGGACAACATCATCGTTTCCCAGCTGGCAAAGGAGAAGTACGGCGCGCAAAAGGTGATCGCCCGCGTAAACAACCCCCGCAATCAGGGGACGTTCGATCTGCTGGGAATCCACACGACGGTTTCGTCGACGGCCGCCATCCTCTCTTTGATAGAGCACGAGGTCGTTCCAGCCGATCGCTTGGTTCACCTCCTGACTTTGAAAGAGCAGGACCTCCAAATAGTCGAGGCGGCCATAACGGCGCGATCCCCCGCCAAGGGCAAAGAAATAAACGAGCTCGACCTTCCGCAGGGAATGCTCATAATCTCCGTGCTCAGGGGAGCGCATTCGATGGTGCCGAGCGGATCGACCGTTCTTCAGGAGGGAGATAGAGTTCTCGCCATTCTCTCGCCGGGCATGGAAGAAAAGATGCGCTCCGTTATCGTCGGCTCCTGAGGGCGAACCCTCCGAACCCTCTTGGGCTCAAGCCGCGCAACCCCGCGGCCGCCATTTCATGCCGACCGATCGGCTCGTTTCGGCGGCCCTTTCCGCGGGCGAGAATCTTCCGCGGCGAGAATCGCCGGAGCCGATTCTCGCCGACGCGCCGAAGGGCCGAAGCGCTGGAGGGCCTAAACGGAGCGCGGTTTTCTCCTTCCGCGAGCACCATTTAGCGCAAAAGCGGCGGCTTTTGTTTTAGCGAGCGCACTCCTTGCAACCGGTTGCTGTATCGGCTACCATGTCGATGGATTACAAATAGTGCAATACGGAGAATGGCCTAAACCTTTTTCCCAGAAAATCCGATATATAAGAAATAGGGTCTGCACTAATAGTAAAGGGAGGATGGGATGTACGAGCGCGATGTCGGCTGGAGGCTGCGGCACGTGCGAGAGAGCTTGGGATTGAGCAGGCGCGAAGTTGAGGAGCGCAGCCAAGGGGAATTCAAGGAATCGATCCTCGCCATGTACGAAAACGCCAAAAGGCGGATACCCGCTCCGCGGCTGAAAAGGCTCGCGGAACTGTACGGGGTTTCGGCTGCTTTCTTGCTGGGCGAGTCGCCCTCGCCGGACGCCGGCGAACCGGTGGACGTGGAAGCGCTTCTGATGTCGGATCCCAAGTTTTCGGATGACGAGAGAGCCCTCATCAAAAACGTGCTGGATATCATCAAGGCCAAGCGGCGGGCGGAAGGGAAGGAGTGAAATGCCGATCTATACGCATAAATACATCAGGGAGAGGGCCCAAGAGCTGATCGATCGATTCGGGATCACCAGACCGCCGGTGGACGTTCGCGAGATAGCGGAGCGGCTCGGTCTGGAGATAGTCGAAATGACGCAGGATACTTGGTTTTTCGGAATGCTCCTTTCTTTCCACGACGAGTTTTACATAGTTGTCAACAAGCTGCTGTCCGAGCCGAGGAAGCGGTTCGCCATCGCCCATGAAATCGGGCACTTTCAGCTGCACAGGGCGGATATGTCCTACACCCGCGAGAAGACCAAGGAGTACGTTCATCGCGAGGCGGACGTTTTCGCCGCAGAGCTTTGCATGCCGGCGAAGATGGTGAAGCGCCAATCGGCGGAGTGGTACAACGATTACAGGATGCTGGCCAAGATATTCGAGGTCGCGGAAGCCGCCATGTACGAGAGGATGAACGAGCTGGGGCTGGTGAGGAGAATCGGCTTCGGCTGGAACTCCGTCGATCCACGCCGCGTTTGAGCCCGAGGCGCGAGCGGTCTTCGCCGTTGGGCTATCCGATGAACGCCGCTTCACAATCTCGTCGCAGATCCGCCTTTTTCGCCGGCGCTGGAGAAGCGCGGTGAGCTTTGCCGAGCGGGACGAGCCACCTCGCCGATCGACAGTTACGCTACCGTTCTTCCGGTCGATAAATCCTCAAGAATCGCGCGCTCGCTGTCGATTAATTAATTGGAAACGCGTCGAGGGAGGGCGAATTGCGGGTCGGGGACATAATGAGCGTCGACGTTCCGACGATCGAGCCATCGGCCTCAATTTCAGAGGCAGCGGCCAGGATGAAAAGCGAGAGCTCGAGGAGCCTTTTCGTCACGTGCGAGGGCAGGCTCATCGGGCTCATAACCGATTCGGACATCCTCTGGGCGATCGCCAGCGGGGACGATCCCCATAGAAGTAGAGTTTGGGAACTGATGTCAGCAAGGCCGCCCTCGGCATCTCCCGATATGGATGTGGCCGAACTGGTGCGCCTGATGAACAGACACGGAATGCGCTGGGTTGCCGTGGTTGAAGACGGTAAGCTCGTCGGGGCCGTTTCCGTGGCAAACGTCGTCGCCTCGCTGGAACTCGCTTGAGCCCCCGCGGCGGAATCCCTCCGCGTAGCCGCTTCTAGTCCCGCAAGATGGACGACTTCTCGCCCCGTGAGACGGCCGGTCGCCGAAGGATCGGTCGCGAGGCCGATTAGACCCAGAGCGCCCGCTCTTTTTCCGCTAATGATTGCCGCTTTCGCCGTTCGGGCGCTTGATTGCCATCCAGCCCAGAATGACGTTTGCGATCGTGCTGACCGCGAGGGCGCCGGCCAGAAGTATGATGATTGTTACGGGGAACATCGAAACCTCCGCCGATTCGAGCTCATCGCCTTTCGAGCCCGGGCCACCCGCGCCCGCGAGCTCGTCGTTAACACAATTCTAAAACTCTCGGCGCGAAATCACAAGTCCCGGTCCTTCAGCCGTGGAGCCGCGATCGATCGGCCGAGAGAATCGGAAAAAGGGAAATGGATCGCCCATATTCCCATCCCGGCAGTTGATCGAATCGCATTTATAACTTATGCTAATTATTAAAATTATCGGTACTTCTATGGAGGTGCAGAATGGGGGACTATTGCAAGATGTGGGAAAGCCTCGGCCTCGACTTGGATGCCCACGACAGGCTCCTTTCGGTCATCCCGCCGCTTTACCAGGATGTCTATCTCAACCAAAAGAACAGGCCGAAAGGGATGGAGTATTTCGATTTCGCGGTGATGGAGATTCACGGGCTGCGCGTCCAGGAGCTGCAGGAGCACAAGGCAAATGGCGGGAAGGTAGTCGGCACGTTCTGTCTTTACGTTCCCGAGGAGCTCGTCCTCGCGGCCGGCGGTATCTGCATAGGCTTGTGCGCCGGCGCGGACGTGGGGACGGCCGAGGCCGAAAGCGTCCTTCCCAAGAACATCTGCCCGCTGATCAAGAGCTTCATGGGCTTCAAAATGGCGAAGATTTGCCCGTATTTCGAATCGTGCGACTTGATCGTCGGCGAAACCACTTGCGACGGGAAGAAAAAAGCCTTTGAGGTTCTCGGCGATTTTGCGAACGTCCACGTGATGGAAGTTCCGCAGACGAAATCCGAAGCCGCCCGCGCGCTCTGGCGCTCGGAGGTCGAGAAGTTCAAAGAAAAGATCGAGAAGCTCACCGGAAACGCGGTCACCGAAAGCGACTTGATGGCCGCCGTGAAAAAGGTGAACGCCCGCCGCCGAGCCCTCAAGCGCCTAGCTAAGCTGCGTTCGGCGGATCCGTCGCCGATCAGCGGTAAAGATGCCCTCCTGGTAGAGCAGATATCCTTTTACGACGATCCCGTGCGATTCGCGGAGAAGGTCAACGAGCTGTGCGACGAGCTCGAAGAGAGGGTCGGTGCGGGCATTGGCGTCGGCGGCGGGCCGAGGATCGCGGTATCCGGCTGCCCCATGGCCATTCCGAACTGGAAAATGCACCACGTTCTGGAGTCGAGCGGGGCGGTCGTCGTAGCCGAGGAGGCCTGCATCGGCGAGCGCTCGTTTAGAGATGCGGTCGATCCGAACGGTTCGGATATGAACGCGCTCCTCGATGCCATCGCCGATCGCTATTTGAAGATCGACTGCGCCTGCTTCACCCCCAACGCCGAACGCCCCGAACATCTGCGCGAGCTGGTCAAAGAGCGCAAGGCGGACGGGGTCGTTCACTACTCGCTTCAGTTTTGCGATCCCTATACGGTCGAATGCTACTCGATAGAAAAATCCCTCAAGCGCGAGGGAATTCCGCTGCTCAAGATCGAGACGGATTATGGGCAGCAGGATGTCGGGCAGCTCCAGACGCGGGTGGAGGCTTTCTTGGAAAGGCTCGGTGACCGCGTGGGTGTCTAGGGCGCTTCGGTTCCTCGGGCTGGATATCGGATCGCGGCAGATCAAAGGGGTGGTCCTCTCGGACGGCGAAGTCCAGGAGACCATCGTGGTTGATACCGGCTGCGATCCTTATTCGCGCTCGGTCGAGATCGCGAGGGGCATGGGCGCCGATCGGGTTGTCGTCACCGGTTACGGGCGGCATTTTGCCAAGGGCGATTTCGCGGACGGAGCGGTCACTGAGATCAAGGCGCACGCGGTCGGGGCTCGCCGCCTCGTTCCGGGTTGCCGTACGGTGATCGACATCGGAGGGCAGGATTCGAAGGTCATACTGCTCGAAGAGGACGGCGCGGTTGCGGATTTTCAAATGAACGACAGGTGCGCTGCGGGCACGGGAAAGTTTTTGGAGGTCATGGCTTCAACCCTTGGGTTTTCGATCGATCGATTCGGGGCAGAGGCCCTGTCCGCGGAGCGAGAAGTGAAGATCAACAGCATGTGCACGGTCTTCGCCGAATCCGAAGTGGTGAGCCTTCTGGCCAGAAAAGAGGGGGCTAGGAACATAGCCCTCGGATTGCACGGGGCGATCGCCGAGAAGGTATTCTCGATGATCAGAAGGGTGGGCGCGAAGAAAGACGTTGTCTTCTCAGGTGGCGTCGCTTATAATCCATGCGTCAAAGCGCTTCTCGAGGCGAGATTGGCTTGCCCCGTGCTGGTGCCCGAGCGCCCCGAGCTCGTCGGCGCCCTCGGAGCGGCCCTGCTCGCGGGAAGCGACCGGCCGCCGCGCGGGAGTTGATTTCCGTCGGGTCCGGAGGCAACCGGGACGCGGAGCCGGCTCGGCGGATTGGGGGACCGTCGAGCAGATCGGGTTGGAGATTTGGGAATGACCGCGTCGGGAAATTATTTCGTGATGACGTTTTCGTCGACCCATCACGCGATGAAGGCCGAGAGGATTCTCGCGAAGGCCGAGGTCCCCGTCACGGTAATTCCCGTTCCGCGCTTCATAACCGCCGACTGCGGAATCGCCCTGCGTTTCGAAGCCGCGCTTCGAGAATCGATAGAGGCGAAGCTGGCGGAAGAGGGCGTTCAATTCAAGGGGATATACGATGAGGCGGAGGCCAAACGCTAGGCGCAGGCCCTCGGCGCGCGACCGAGCTGTCGAGCGCCTGGAGATCGAGCGCGATCTCGAAGATCCAATCGAACGGAGGACGCGTTGATCGAAGTTGATATCCCGGGAAAGGGAAAGCTCGCGATAGAGAACGCGGTTTTCGACGTCAACGGAACTCTCGCCGAGGACGGCTCGATCTCCGGCGAGGTTCTGGAGCGCTTGTCCCGGCTCGCCGGCCAAGTGAACGTCTACCTCCTGACGGCTGACACGTATGGGACGATAAAACCCCAAGTGGAGAAGCTGCCGGTCGAGCTAGCGGTGGTGAGGCCTCCAGGGGAGCGAGAGCAGAAAGCAGACTTCGTTTTTCGGCTGGGCCTCGACCGCACCGCGGTGTTCGGAAATGGAGCAAACGACCTCGGGATGTTCGAGGGCGCCGCGCTGTCGGTGGCGGTCATTCACCGAGAGGGATGCCTTTCGGAATTGCTCGCGGCCGCGGATCTGGTCGTTCCCGATCCGATCGCGGCGATAGACCTCCTGCTCAAGCCCAAGAGGCTGGTCGCGACGCTCAGGTATTAGATCCATTTATTTCTCTCATCCGCATTTCTCCCGCTTCGCTTTAAACGCCTCGAGACGATCGGATTTCCGCATCTTTCGTTTTCCCGACGAAGGCGTCGCGGGGCCGCGGCGCCGTCCAACCGAAAACTGCGGCGCTTCCCGATCGGGTCTCTCGCGCCTCGAGCCTCGCCGCCGCGCGAACGCCGGTCGGGAGAGCCCTTCTCGAGGTCATCGGTTCTCATTTCGATGCAAACCCTAAAGTTTTTTAAAAAAAATCCGATTTTTTGGAAGAAAGGGGTTGAATTGTGTCACAGAGTGGAGTAAGGTGGAATAGGCAATCGTAAGGAGAGAGAACGAAACGCCACCTTCAACGGGAACGCGGGAGAGTCGAGTAAGTGTTTTACGGCCAGTATCGCCATTCGCTCGACGAGAAGGGGCGATTGATCATGCCGGTCAAGTACAGGGAACAGCTGGCCGATGGATTGGTGATGACCAGGGCCATCGACGATCCCTGCATTTTGGTTTACCCCAGAAGCGAATGGCCGGCGTTCGAAAAGAACCTCCTGGAAAAACTGCCCGTCATTTCGAACGAAACGGCGAGAAGGGCGAGGAGGGTGATCTTCTCGAATGCCGCCGAGGAAACGATTTCGAGGCAGGGGCGCATATCCATACCCCCTCATCTTCGCGATTACGCCGGAATAGAGAAGGACGTAGTCGTGGCGGGAAACGGCAACTGGCTTGAAATATGGTCCCTTGAAAACTGGGAGAAGCACGATCGGGAATCGCAAGAAAAGGTAACCGGAGAAGCGCTTTCCGAGTTCGGCATCTAGTTGACAATGGAATACGAGCATGTACCGGTTTTGCTGGCTGAAGCCTTGCACTACTTACGAGTCAGGAGAGGAAGCACGGTCGTCGACTGCACTTTGGGCGGGGCAGGTCACGCGGAAGCGATATTGAACGCACTAGGACCGGAAGGTCTCTTGGTAGGGATTGACAAAGACGACGCGGCAATTGAAGCGGCAAGGGTTCGTTTAGCCGGCTTCAGCCAGCAAACCAAACTTATAAAGGGCAGCTTCAAGGACCTCGACGAGCTTCTGCCCTTGGCCGGGGTGCTGACTGTCGATGCCTTCTTGTTCGACCTCGGGGTTTCATCATATCAGTTCGACAGGGCGGAGAGAGGATTCAGCTACAGGTTCGACGCCCCGCTCGACATGAGGATGGACCTGGGGCAGGAGCGGACGGCGGCCGACGTGGTGAACACGTACCCCGAAAAAGAATTGGCGCGCATTATTCGCGAATACGGCGAGGAGCGCTGGGCTACCAGAATCGCCAAATTCATCGCGGAAGAGAGGCGGAGGAGGCCGATCCGGACTACCTTCGAGCTGGTGGCGGTGGTCAAGGATGCGATCCCCGCGGCGGCGCGCCGCCGCGGGGGGCATCCGGCCAAGAGGACGTTCCAGGCACTCCGAATCGAGGTAAACCGTGAGCTGGAGGAGCTGGAAGAAGGCCTGATTCGCAGCATAGATTGGCTGAGTCGCGGCGGAAGGATCGTCGTCATCTCTTATCACTCGTTGGAAGACAGGATCGCGAAGCGCATTTTCGCCGAGATGGAGAAGGGGTGCATCTGTCCGCCCGAGCTCCCGGCGTGCGTTTGCGGCAAGGAACCGATTGTAAGGGTTTTAACCAAAAAGGCGGTCAGACCGTCCGAGAAAGAGATCAAGGCGAATCCGAGGGCGTCGAGCGCGCGTCTGAGGGCCGCCGAGAAGGTCGGCGAGTGAGCAATGGCGCAAGCGGCGAGAAAATATCAGCGAGTCCGCTACGAGAGCAAAACGGATGCGGCTAGAAGGTTGAAGGCGGTACCGAACCGGCGCAGGCAATCCCGGGTGGCTTCGGGCTTCGCTAACTTCGTCTTTTGCGCGGTCATCGTAGCCGCTTTCGCTCTCTTCAACGCGGCGCAAAAGGCGCTGATAGCTCAGGGGTCGATCGAACTAAACGCGCTGAAAGAAAAGTACACTGCGGCCAAGCAGCTCAACGATTCGTTGAAGCTCGAGAGGGCGAAGCTCGCGTCTCCTCAGCGCGTCGGCCAGATCGCGGCGGATAAGCTCAAAATGGTTAAGCCGGAGAAAGTTTCATATATACGTTTGGAAACCCCGAAAGCCGACGACAAGCGTTCGATGGCGATGGCCGGAGGGTCTCCAGGGGCGGGCTTCTTGGACGGCTTGAGGGAATGGATGGGGGCGTTCGATTCGAGCAGGTCACGTTAAGGCGGTAAGCTCGCGTGAAAGCTACCGATAACACGAACGGGCGAATTCTCATAGTTTTGGCGCTGCTTTTGGTCGGATTGCTGTTCGTAACAATCCGACTCTTCTTTCTCCAGGTTGCAAAGGCGGATGACTATCGGCGAATGGCCAAGAGCCAGCGGATGGAGAAAATCGACCTTCCCGCCAAAAGGGGACGGATAATAGACAGAGACGGAGAGGTCTTGGCGGAGAGTCGGGACGCCGAAACGGTCTACGCGACCCCTTATCTCGTGAAAGATCCGAAAAAGACGGCTTCGAAGCTGGCGCCGATTCTCTCTCGATCTCCATCCAGCATCGAAAAATCGCTCAGGACGAGATCGGGATTCGTCTACCTGGCTCGAAAGGTGGATCCCGAAGTCGCCGACGCGCTGCGAAAGACGATAAAAGACAACGAATTGGAGGGTATAGGGTTTTTCAAAGACACCAAAAGGTGCTATCCCTTCGATTCCATCGCTTCCCAAGTCCTCGGGTTTGTGAATATCGACGATAAGGGCATAGCGGGGCTGGAGCTTTATTACGACTCATTCCTGAAGGGAAAGCCCGGCAAATTGCTGGCGGAGCTGGATCCGGTCGGGCACGAGATACCGGGAGGGCTTGCAAAGCTCGAATCTCCGATCGACGGCTTCGATATCCAGGTATCGATAGATAAGGACATCCAGTATAAAGCTCAACAAGAGATTGAGAATGCTGTCAAGGAATTCAAGGCCTCCTCGGGTATCGCGATAGTGATGAACCCGAAGACGGGCGAAATTTACGCGATGGCCGGAACTCCGAGTTTCAATCCAAACGACGATTCGATCGGAAACCAAGAGCTCGTGAGGAATCGCTCGGTCTCTGACACTTACGAGCCCGGATCGACGATGAAGGTCTTCACGGCGAGCGCCGCCCTGGAGGAAAAGCTATTCGAGCCCGAGGACGAGCTTTATCTTCCCCCGACCATACAGGTCGGAGGGAGAACGATCGGAGAGGCCCATCCGCGCGAGGCAAAGACCTTCACGTTTTCCGAGGTCGTGCAGGAGTCGAGCAACGTGGGCGCCGTCACCATCGGGCTGAGGCTCGGGAAGGAGAAGCTGACCGAGTACATACGAAGATTCGGCTTGACGGAGCCTACCGGCATCGATCTTCCCGGTGAAGCGATCGGCTATGCTCCGCTCCCGGGGGACTGGTCGCCTTCGACTATCGGGAACATACCTTTCGGGCAGGGTCTAGCCGTGACTCCGATAGGGCTTCTGAGGGGGGTCTCGGCCGTGGCCAACGACGGGGTACTGCCGAATCCGCACCTTCTTTTAAGGGTTACCGACGGTAAGGGCAGGGTTGTAAAGGAATTCAAAGCGAGAGCGGACAGGCGGGCTATTCTGCCCGAGACGGCCGGCGAAATGAGGGGTATCCTCGAGAAGGTGATCAGCGCCGGCACCGGAAAGCTGGCGGCCGTTCAGGGCTATATGGTTGCCGGAAAGACCGGAACCGCTCAAAAGCCCAAGCCCGAGGTGGGCTACGCGAGCGGGGCCTACGTCGGTTCGTTCGTCGGGTACCTTCCCTCCAGGGATCCGAAGGTCGCGATCCTAGTCATCCTGGACGAGCCGAAAACGGAGATTTATGGAGGGGTGGTGGCCGCTCCCGCGTTCAGCAGGATCGCGGAGTTCGCGATGAGGCATCTGAGGATTCCGCCGCAATAAAGGATTGGGAACGCCGGTGATTGCGCGACATCGATGCGATCGACCGTCCGGCACGCGATCGTGCGTCCGCGAACGCAAACGCGTCTTGCGAAGTGGCGCGCGAAACATCGGCCCGCGTACGGACGCGCGGCTAAAGCCCGTCGCAAACGGTTCCGCCTGGGAGCGAACGGCGCGCGTTGCGCTTGCGGGTCGGTACAGTGGGTGGCCGAAGGGTAAACTAATAGATATGCTAAAATAACGTGGTTCGCAGAGGAGTTTTGCCTTTGTATCTGTCCGAGCTGATTGCGGGTTTGACCGGCGCGAGCATGATCGGCCGGGACGTCGAAGTGAGCGGCCTCGCGTACGATTCGAGGTGCGTGAAGCCCGGCGACGTTTTCGTCGCCGTTAGGGGGTTCCATCGCGACGGGCTTGATTTCGCCGGCGAGGCCGTGGAGCGAGGCGCGGCGGCGATCGTCGCGGAGAGGGGGGCCGAGGGCCTCGAAGTGCCCCAGGTTCTGGTGGGCAACTGCCGAGCGGCTCTGGCGGTCCTCGCGGATGCTTTCTACGGGCATCCCACCGGCGATTTGAAGCTGATCGGAATAACCGGCACCAACGGGAAGACCACCGCGAGCTTCCTCGCGGAATCCATCCTGCGCAAGGCCGGTCTCAAAACTGGGCTGATCGGAACGGTGGAGTGCAGGGTGGGCGATGAAGTCCGCCCGGTCGTCAGAACCACGCCCGAGGCGCCCGATCTCCAGCGGACTTTCAGAGAAATGGTCGACAGGGGGGTAGAGGCCGCCGTCATCGAGGTGTCGTCGCACGCCCTCGATCTGCATCGGGTGGACGGCTGCGAATTCGATGTCGGCGTTTTCACCAACTTGAGCCGGGATCATCTGGACTACCACAGGTCGCTCGAAAGCTATTTCGGCGCCAAGAAGAGCCTTTTTGAGCGAGAAGGGATATTCGGGGTGATAAATGCCGATGACGAGTTCGGGGCGCGGATAATCGAGGATATGGGGCGGGATTGCCTCTCTTACGGAATTAAGGGTAAAGTTGACCTTTATGCTGTGAACATCTCGGCGGACGCCTCCGGATCTCGCTTCACCGCGGTGGGACCGTTCGGCGAATTTGAAGTCGGGCTCAAGCTTCCGGGTTCGTTCAACGTTTATAACGCGCTCGCGGCGATTGGGGCCGCCCTGGCGCTCGATTTGCCGAAGGAAGCCATGGTGGAGGGCCTCGAAAGCGTGACCGGGGTGCCCGGCAGGTTTGAAAGAATCGACGCGGGACAGGACGGCACGGTCATCGTGGACTACGCCCACACGCCCGATGGGCTGGAAAAGGCGCTTTCTGCGGCGAGGGAGCTATCCGAACGGCGCGTGATCTGCGTCTTCGGCTGCGGCGGCGATAGAGACCGCACCAAAAGGCCCCTGATGGGCGAGGTCGCCGCGCGATTGGCGGACCACACGGTAGTTACGTCGGATAACCCGAGAAGCGAAGAGCCCGCATCCATAATCGAGGAAATCGAGAGGGGAATTCGCGGCGTTCCCGGGGCTAGCTACGAAATCGTCGAAGACAGGCGCGAGGCCATAAAAAGAGCGATCGCCGGCGCGGGGAAGGGCGATGTGGTCTTGATAGCCGGAAAGGGGCACGAAACGGGGCAAATATTTGCAGATAAAGTGATCCCCTTCGACGATCGCCGAGTCGCCGAAGAGGTGGCGAAGGAGCTGTTGAGATGCTAGAGGCGACGGCCGGCAGGTTGGCATCTTGGACGAAGGGAGAGCTCATCGGGGGCTTTTTGACCGCCAAGGTCAGCGGTGTCTCCGTCGACAGTCGCTCCATAAAACCCGGAGAGCTCTTCGTTCCCCTCAAGGGGGAGAATCGCGACGGTCACGACTACATTCTGAGCGCCGTCGAAGCCGGAGCCTCCGGCTTTCTGACGGAGAGATCGACTCGAGAGGTCGCTCGAGCGATGTCCATCGGCGCTTTCGCCATCAGGGTCGATGACTCTCTGGATGCCCTGCAGAGGATGGCTCGAGAATACGGAAAGACCCTCAATGCCACGGTTGTCGGCATCACCGGCAGCACAGGCAAAACCACCGCGCGGGAAATGACGGCGTCTGTGCTGCGAAAGCGATTCGACGTGGTCTCCAGCGCGAAAAACTACAACAACGAAATCGGGCTACCCCTCACGATTTTGGGCTGCGAGCCGGGGACGGAAATCATCGTCGCCGAGATGGCTATGCGCGGCGCCGGGCAGATAGCTCGCCTGGCCGAAATAGCGAGACCTCGAGTAGGACTGGTAACCGGCGTTGGGCGCGCGCATCTAGAGCTTCTGGGTACCGAGGAGGCCATCGCCGAAGCGAAAGCGGAGCTCTTGAGGAGCCTTCCTTCGGACGGGATCGCGGTCCTGAACGCGGACAATCCCTGGACTCCGTTCTTGGCAGAATCGACTTCCGCTGACGTGATCACGTTCGGCGTCCGCGCCGGCGATTTGAAAGCGGAGCGGATAAGGACCGATGCCCTCGGTCGTCCTTCATTTGAGCTGGTCGGACGCGACATCTCGCAAGAGGTGCGCCTTTCGTCTCCAGGTCGGCACAACGTTTACAATGCGCTCGCGGCCGCGGCGATAGCCCTGGCCTTCGGGCTCGATCCGGTCGAAATAGCGGCCGGTTTGGCGGAAGCGAAAGTGCCCGAAATGCGGATGGAAATTATGACGACCACCGACGGGGTCATCCTTTTGAACGATGCGTACAACGCCAATCCCGATTCGATGTCGGCGGGGCTGGCCGCGCTTTTTGATCTGGAGGTGACCGGAAGGCGCATCGCCGTGCTCGGGGACATGCTCGAGTTGGGGAGCGCCGCCGAGGAATGCCACCTGGCCGTCGGAAAGGAAGCCGCAGATAAAGGGGTCCAGCTTTTGGTGACCGTTGGCGAGCTCGGGAAGTTGATAGCCGAGGGAGCCAAGAGGGCGGGGCTCGATGGCGCAGGGATCGCCTCGTTCGATTCGGCCAGCGACGCGGGCAAGTACCTGGCCGAAAAAGTCCGCGGAGGCGACGCGGTTTTGATAAAAGGCTCCAGGGGCGTGGGGCTCGAGCGCGCCGCTGAAGCGCTTTTGCGAGAGCGGCGTTAAGGCCCGATCGGGCCGATCGCGGGGTCGGCATTTAAATAGGCGAAAGCGCGAGAGCCTTTCGAACCGAAGCGGCGAAATCGCATCAGGAGAACCGGTATGTATCCAGAATCAGGAGAACCGGCATGTATCCAGTAAGATATCCCACATACCAGGTATTCCTTACGGCGGTTCTCGCCCTCGTCGCGATGATCTCGCTCATGCCCGCCTGGATCGAGCTCCTCAAGCGCCGTAAAGTCGGTCAAGTGATCAGAGTCGACGGTCCTGAAAATCACCTGGTCAAGGCCGGTACACCGACGATGGGCGGGGTGCTGATAGTCGGCTTGACCGCGGCGGTTTACTTCCTCCTGTCGCGCCGGGACGCGGCGGGGCTCATCGCGATATTTGCGCTGGTAAGTTGCGGACTCGTCGGCTTCATCGACGACTACAGAAAAGTCGTGAAGGAAAGGTCGCTCGGCATCGGAGCGAGATCGAAATTGCTCTGGCAGCTGGCGATCGCGATCGTCCTGGGGCTGGCGGTGGTCAACGCCGCCGACATCCCTCCGGAAATCGCGGTGCCCGGCACGAAACTTGCGATCCCCCTCGCGACCCCCTCTTTTTCCTTTTCGCTTTTCGGCGTGGACATCGTCGTGCCCCTGTTTTATCTGGCCTTCGTTTATATGGTGCTGGCCGCGACGACAAACACCGTGAATCTGACTGATGGGCTCGATGGTCTCGCCGCGGGCACCGTCACCATAACCATGCTCGCGTACGCCGGGATAGCCTTTCGACAAAACCATCTGGAGCTCGCGATTCTGGCCGCGGCCGTGGCGGGGACGTGCATAGGTTTTCTTTGGTATAACTGCTACCCGGCGGATATCATCATGGGCGATACGGGGGCTTTGGCGCTCGGGGGCATCCTCGCCGCCATGGCGATACTCACGAGGACGGAGCTCTTGCTCATCCTCATCGGCGGGATCTACGTCATAGAGGGCATCTCGGTGATCGCCCAGGTTATAAGCTATAGGTGGTTCGGCACCAGGGTGCTCAAGATGGCCCCGATTCATCACCATTTCGAGCTGAAAGGCTGGTCCGAAACGCAGGTGACGATACGGTTCTGGGTGATCACCGGGGTGCTGGCGGGCGCCGGATTCGCGTTGTTCTTCATGACCGGTCCTAAGTGACGGCGGAAGTTCAGTTCGGCGGCGCCTGTTTGGGGGAAGGAACCTAAATGGCTCAGCACAAGTACAAGCCGACGACATATTACACCCTCTTGGGATCGGCCATCGGGCTGGTCCTTTTCGGACTCATCATGGTTCTGAACGCGAGTTCGGTGCAGGCGTATACCGACTATGGCGACTCGTACTACTATCTCAAGCGCCAAGCTGTTTGGGCCGTCCTGGGCTTGATCTGCATGGCGGTTTTCTCGAGGGTGGATTACCGGAAGCTCGTCAAGCACTCGAAGTTGTTGCTCGCTTTGGCCATTTTGGGTCTTTTCTTGTCGCACGTGCCGGGCATCGGCGTAACCGCAAAAGGAGCGTCCAGGGCAATAAGCTTCGGCGGTTTCTCCTTTCAGCCCTCGGAGCCGGCCAAGCTCGCGCTCATCCTCTATATCGCGGGGGCTCTCGCGGTCAAGCGAAAAAAGCTGACCGACCTCAGGGTGCTCGCTCGAGAAGGGATCGTCGTGCTCGTCGTTTTGCTCATCATATTGCTCCAGCCCGATCTCGGGACGGCGATCATAATCACCATTTCCGTCCTGACGATGCTCTTTCTGGGAGGGGCGAGATGGCGCGACGTCGGCGGGTTAACCCTCGCGGCCGGGCTGGCGGGCTTCGCCTTCGCGATGCTCGCGCCCTATCGCCGCGCCAGGCTGCTGGCGTTTCTCAATCCGTCGTTGGATCCGCAGGGGATCGGGTATCAAATCAGGCAATCTCTGATCGCGCTGGGTTCCGGAGGCCTGACCGGCGTCGGTCTCGGGATGAGCAAGCAAAAATTTTTCTTCCTTCCAGAGGCCCACACCGATTTCATTTTCGCGATAATCGGCGAAGAGCTGGGGCTTGCAGGGGCTCTGGCGGTCGTCGCCGCCTACGCGGTTTTCGCGTATTCCGGGTTGAACATAGCGTTTAAAGCGAAAGATCAATTGGGCAAGGTGCTGGGAGCCGGGATAACCGCCACGATCGTCGGTCAGGCTTTCGTGAACCTTGGCGCCGTGACTTCGGTGCTACCGGTGACCGGAATTCCCCTTCCCCTGGTCTCTTCCGGGGGCTCTTCGCTTATGGTGACCATGTCCATGCTGGGGATTCTGATGAACATCGCATCTCGGAGAAGGAGGGTGCGCTCCAAACGTGCCGATGAGAGTCGTAGTCAGCGGTGGAGGGACGGCCGGTCACGTCTATCCGGGGCTCGCGTTGCTGAAGGCGCTGGAAGGCGATAAGTCAGTTGCCGAGGCGCTATATATAGGCAGCAGCGAAGGGCTGGAAAAAGAGTTAATCGCGAATGCGGGTTACGAGTTCGAGGGACTGGATGTTTCCGGATTGCCCAGGAAGATATCTATTTCCGGCGCCTCATCGCTCTACAGAGCGATCAAGGCGGTCGGAAGGGCGAGGGCGATTTTGAAGGGCTTCAAGCCGGATGTCGTCGTGGGCACGGGTGCTTACGTTAGCGTTCCGGTCGTGCTCGCCGCGGCGTCGATGGGCGTCCCCACCGTAATTCACGAACAGAACGCGATTCCGGGATTGGCCAACCGGGCGCTCGGCAGGCTTGCGTCGGGAATTGCGATCTCGTTCGAAGAGACGAGGCGCTTCTTCCCGAGAAAGCCCGTGGAGTTAACCGGCAATCCCGTTAGGGAAGATATTCTCACGGCGGATCGCGCGTCCGCTCGCCGGGCGCTGAACCTGGATCCGGAAGGGACCGTCGTGTTGATATTCGGCGGGAGCAGAGGAGCTCGTCGCCTGAACGATGCGGCGATCGGGGGCGCCGAAAAGCTGCTGAAATACGGGATCGACGTGATCCATTCCGCGGGAAGCGCCGACTACGAAAGGGTCAAGGGGGCATTGGCGGGCTTGATCGGCGCGAAGTACGCGGTGTTTCCGTACATAACCGACATGGCCAGCGCTTACGCAGCGGCCGATTTGGTGGTCAGCCGGTCCGGGGCTTCGACGGTCGCCGAGATAACCGCGAGGGGATTGGCGTCCCTGCTCGTTCCGTACCCGTACGCCACGGGCCGGCATCAGGAAGCGAACGCCAGAATTCTCGAGAGCGCCGGTGCCGCCAAGGTGGTGACCGATGAAGAGCTGACGCCCGAGCGGCTGGTGGCGGAACTTGGATCGCTGTTGATGGATCGGCGTGCTCTCGATAGGATGAAATCGGTGGCAAAGAAGCTGGGAAAGCCGGATGCCGCGCCGAGGTTGGCCGCCCTCGTCAAGAGGACCGCGGCCGCGCGCGCGGCCGCTTCGGGCCGATAAACTTACCCGAAGCGGCGTCGGTCCGATGATCGTTCGGAGCGGGGTCGGCGGCGGACGATGGGACCCCGCTTGCGACCATTTCGATGGACCTGCGGGCTCGGCACCGAGCTTATCTGCATGCCGTTCAGCGCCTATGGTGCGGGGCCCGGTCCCAAAGCTATAGAAAATACATCTGTAGGCACGGTCCGGAGACTATATGGATTAAATCTGAGGCAACTGTTCGGGCTTTTGCGGGAAGTGGGTGCGACGACCCGAGCTACAGCGCGGTCTTTTAAGACCAATGGCCCGACGGCCTGTCGCGCCCTTCCAGCAAAGCGCTGTTGCTCTAACCGA
>FWPU01005237.1_pt1 | contig 28587 bp, 26 predicted proteins | sample 2228361 | NCBI WGS metagenome assembly FWPU01 (sample SAMEA103939777, study PRJEB20133) | metagenome
GAGATTACCTGTAAACTCGAAAATTCTTATTTGATTATTATTTTATTTATAGAAATTAACAAAGAAAAAGAAAATCAAGATATGGAGGAAAAACTTCATAATTTTATTAATAGTCATAATATTATCTTCATAGAAAAGAAAAATTCTTATACTTTCATATTAAGAAATCCAATTACAAAAGCAATAAATTTTGATAAAATTACAGTAGGTGATTAATTGAAGATTAGAGCAATAATAATAGATGACGAACCACATGCAAGAGAAGGCTTAAGGATAAGGTTACAGGATTACAGCGGAATCGAAATAATTGAGGAATGTTCTTCTGGATACGATGCTATTGAGAAAATAAATTTATTAACCCCAGATTTAATATTCCTTGATATACAAATGCCAGGTATGAATGGATTCGAGGTGCTGAAAAATATTGACGATAGTAAGATGCCCGCTGTAATATTTGTTACAGCCTATGATGAATATGCTCTAAAAGCTTTTGAATTTCATGCAATAGATTATTTGCTTAAACCAGTAGATAAGGCACGTCTTAAGAAAGCAATTGATTATGCCATCGATAATATTGTTAATAAGAATGTAAAATTATATTCTAAGAAGCTAAGAGAATTAGCTGATGAGTATTTGAAAATTTTTTTTGACAAATATAGAAATGAAGAAAAATATCTTGATAAGATTTCTATAAGAACAAAAGATATTATCAGAATAATTTCTATTTCTGAGATTCTCTGGATAGAAGCATTGGGTGATTATGTTTATTTACATTGTAATGAGGAAAAATATCTTTTACGCAATTCTTTAACTGCACTTGAAAAAAAATTAAATCCGGAACAATTCGTAAGGATTCATCGCTCATCAATAGTAAATGTTGAATATATTGAAAAGTTAAAACCAAACGAACATGGTGATTATGAAGTTTATCTTAAGAATGGAACTAAAATAAAGTTAAGCAGAAATTATAAAGAAAATATCCAGAGAATTCTGGGTGAAAACTTTTAATAACCCCCTTATTAACTTTACTTAAAAGCATTTCAAAGCATAATATTTCATCATATAGAAATATTATTTTAATTCTAACAAGAATCAATTACATTTATTATAAAAAATGCAATAAAAAAATTTACCGGCAAATATTGTTAAAAATGGAGGCATCATGAGGAGTCTATTAACTTTTTTTATTTTACTCTTATTATCAAGTTATATTTATTCACAAAATGTGGCATTTGTTCAATGGAAATGTGTACCCCCTGATAGTCAGAAAGTATCTGTAGTACAGGGGAATCTGGTTGGCTTTCCACAAGTAGGTTCAAAAGGATTTGTAGTTAGAAGTTATAGTGGTTCAAATGCGGGACCACTAGGAACAAATCAAAGATGGTGGCCCCATGATGGTAATAACCCAATTTCGTGGGGAAATGAAACGAATCAGGTAGAGAACCGATACGTTCAATTTTCTTTAATGACAAAACCCGGAAATAGTTTTCGTGCAGATTCTATTTCTATGTGGCTTGGTGCTGGTGGAACTAGTTATATGAGAGTTAATATATGGGTTGCTTTAAGTCAATCTTTTATAAATGCAAAAAAATTGAATAGAGATCCTATTAAGCTGGGGAATAATAATGATACTTTGTACATTTTTAATATTGGCGAACAGGTTAATGATGGAGATACACTTTTTGTAAGAGTTTATCCCTGGTACGAAGGTTCAACATCAACTTCGAAGTATTTATATGTTCAGGATGTAAAGATCTGGGGAACCACCAAAGGAAAAACCTACCAGGCATTTGCAAGCTGGCCTTTAACAAATCCTGTTAATGGAGGAACTGGTTTTTCTGTGTTATCATCTGGTCAAATAATTGCCTACGATGAATATTTTTGTAATACAGAAATAAATCAGTATACTGGTCCAAATGGTAGTCAAAGAATTAGAATGGCTGGAACAAACAATACATGGCCTGCCGGATTAACAGATCAGATTGATAGCGTATATGTTCAATTTCGTGTAGCTCCTAAAACTGGTTATACTTTTTATGTAAATAAAATATCACTTGATATTGGAGCAATGAGTTCAAGTACATTTAAGGCAAATATATGGATTTCTACTGATCCTGATTTTAAAAATACTACAAAGTTAGATTATAAAACTAGTGATCAATCTAGTAAAAATTATTTAAATGCTACTAAGTTAGAACATTATGAATTTATTCAAAATGTTATTGTAAAAACGGGTGAAAGTTTTTATTTAAGAATTTATCCATGGCATGAAAGCTCTTCTGTTTCAACTGGTAAATATTTATGCCTTCAAAATGTATTTATTGAAGGAGAAGTAGAAGGTAGCCCTGTTGTGTCGAGTATTCTCTGGCCTTACGAAGAAGGAGAAGAGTTCATAACAACAGGACCTGTACTGGGAGAATCTGTTAAATATAGCCCTGCAATGAAATTTTATGGAACAACTCAATTACAGGATGTAAATGGTAATAATTTGAAATGTGGTGCAATTCAAACTGTATCTAAAACCTGGAATTCAGAACCTTCTCCAACCGATACCTTGTTTTTTCAATATACTGTTAAGCCAAAGTATGGTGGAACCCTATATGTTGATTCAGTCTCGTTATTTATGGGTGGTTGGTTTTCAAGTAATTTAAGAGCAGCGGTTTATTATTCAAAAGATTCAACATTCACTTCTAAAAATCTATTGATTAAAGATACTTTACTGGCTGGTAATAAATTAAGTAAGTATGGTACAAAGTTAGAAGAAACAGTTTATTCAGGAGAAAAATTTTATCTTAGAATTTATCCGCACAATACTAAGTCAGAAGGATGGGCAAAATTAATTGTGGTTGATAGTGTTCAAATTATGGGGGCAGTTCTGGGTGTTACAGCAGATCCACCAGTCGTAATTACTAACCAAGTTACAGATATTTCTACAACATTTGCTTACTGTGGTGGGAATATTCCTAATGATGGTGGTGCTAAAGTAATTGTAAGGGGTGTTTGCTGGAATACTACTGGTACTCCAACGATCAATGATAATAAAACAGAAGATGGAAGTGGCTCGGGTTATTTTAAGAGTAAACTTACAGGATTAATCCCCGGCACAAAATATTTTGTCCGTGCTTATGCAATTAATGATGCAGGTATTTCTTATGGTGAGCAGGTAGAATTTAATACTCTTGATTCTTTATCTGTACCTGTTGTAAAAACTATCGACGTAACAAATATACTTGCAAATACTGCATTAAGTGGAGGTGAAGTTATAAGCTGGGGAGGAGATTCTGTTAAAATTAGAGGAGTTTGTTGGAATAAAACTGGTCATCCAACAATTAATGATTTCAAAACTGAGAATGGGAATGGACTTGGAAAGTTTACAAGTATTCTATATCCATTAGAACCAAATACAACATATTATATTAGGGCATATGCAACTAATAGCAAAGGCACAGGATATGGTGATGAATTAACATTCAGAACTCAACAAATTGCACCAGCTATCACTAAGGTAGTTGCAAAAGATGGCAGTGGGGATTATACTTCAGTTCAGGCTGCATTTAATGACGTACCTGATTATTACACCGGACCTTATACAATTTTTGTTAAAAAAGGCATTTATTACGAAAAATTATTACTACCTGCATCCAAAACAAATGTAATTCTAAAAGGAGAAAATAGGGATAGTACAATTTTAACATATGATGATTATGCAGGTAAGAATAATATGGGGACTTCCAACTCATATAGTGTTGCAATAGATGCAGATGATTTTACTGCAATTGATATAACTTTTCAAAACACAATTAAAAATGATGGTTCACACGGAAGTGGGGAACAAGCTGTAGCATTAAGAGTAAATGGGGACCGTCAACAATATTTTAATTGTAGATTACTCGGCTATCAGGATACTTACTATACTTGGGGAGGAAGAGGAACAGGTAGAATTTATATGAAAAACTGTTATATAGAAGGCTCTGTCGATTTTATATTTGGAAGAGATGTTGTAGTCTTTGATTCATGCGAAATTCATATAAATAGGGAAGGTGGGACTTTGACTGCAGCAAGTACTGATGCTGAATCAAAATTTGGTTATGTTTTCAGAGATTGTATAATTACTGCTGATTCAATAGGCTTTGATGGTAGAAGAATAACTTCATTTGTTCTGGGAAGGCCATGGCAGAGTAAACCAAGAACTGTATTCATAAGATGTTATGAACCAGCTTCACTTAATCCTGCAGGATGGTCGACATGGAATGTTACCCCTGCTCTTTATGCTGAGTATAAATGTTATGGACCTGGTTCTGATTATTCAAAACGATTAACTACAATTTCACAACAATTAACCGATGAAGAAGCTCAAGAATATACACTTCAAAACATTTTTTCTAAAAATACTCATCCAAATTTTGGATATGATTGGATGCCGGAAGTTATTACTTCTGTAAATGATTCAGAAACAAATATTAAAGAGATCCCAAATAATTTTTCGTTATCACAAAATTATCCCAATCCTTTTAATCCTACTACAACAATAAATTATGCACTGCCAAAAGCCACAAAAGTACAATTAAATATTTTCGATGCCTTAGGTCAAAAAGTAACTATATTAGTTGATGAATTTCAAAATCCAGGCTATTATAAAATAAAATTTGATGCTTCTACACTTTCAAGCGGTATTTATTTCTATCAAATTATTACAGATGAATTTATTATGACAAAGAAAATGATTCTTCTTAAATGATTTATTAATAGGGCTATTCTTTTTTGAATAGCCCTTTTTAGTTGAGGTTAATATGGAACTAAAAATTTTATCCTTGATTTTTTTTACTACAATACTAAATGCTCAAATTGTATTGAAACGCGATACTTCTTTTACAATTAATTCAGCTTATGAAAAAATAAAAAATGATTTCTCATTTGCTAAACCTGCAGATTATAATGAAGATGTTATTATTAAAAAAAATATTAAGTATTTTGTAGAAGATAAGCGTTCTTTGCATCTTGATCTATTTTTCCCAAAAAATGTTAATAAAAAACTACCATGTATAATGATTATACATGGTGGTGGATGGCGCTCTGGTCATAAAGAAATGGAATGGGCTTTGGCTTCTAATTTAGCTTCCCAAAATTTTATTACTGCAACAATAGAATATAGATTATCTACAGAAGCATTATATCCGAAAGCAATCTTTGATATCAAAAATGCAATTTTGTGGATTAAAGAAAATTCTTATAAATATAATATTGATACGAATAAAATATTTTTAATGGGACAATCAGCCGGAGGGCAATTAGCTGCTCTGACAGGGGTAACCACTGGAATTAAAAAATTTGAACCACCCAGCAAAAAATATTCTTCTAAAGTTTGTGCTATAATTGATATTGATGGAGTTCTGGATATGACAACTCCATCTGAAAGCGGTAAAGATACAATCCCTTCTAAACCTTCAGCTGCAAAAATGTGGCTTGGAGCTACTTTTAAAGATAAACCAGAACTATGGAAAGAAGCTTCACCATTAACTTATATCGATAAAAACACACCACCAATGCTTTTTATTAATAGCTCTATCCCTAGATTTCACGCTGGTAGAGATGAAGCTATTGATATATTGAAAAGACATAATATTTATTTCGAAATTCATACACTAGAAAATACGCCTCACACATTCTGGCTTTTTAATCCATGGCAAAAAGAGGTGGTGAACATCATAACAAAATTTGTAAATAAAATTTTATGTTCTCAAAAATAGAAACTTATGCTATGATTTATATCATTAAAAATTATTTCCCATGAATCGATAATTAAGTAAAAAAAGGAAATTATGGAACCAATAAAAAATGAACATTTTTCTCTAAGAACAGCATTTCAGCAGGTGAATTATAAAAGAGATTTATTAACAGATAATTTAAAACAGAATGATACTGCTGAAATTTCAAATACAGCCAAAGTGTTTGATAAATTAGATAAATTTTTGAACCTGGGCAGATCAAATAGACTTGATTTAGATGACTTAAATGATAAAGAAAAAGAAGAGTTTATGAAGATGCTTGCAGAATTATTAAAACGAGGTATTGTAGGTTATGAAGTACTCGAAGTTAATGGAAAGCCAGAAAAGCATTATATTGTTAATCAGATTGGTAATGAAAGAATATATGGGGCAAAGCTTTATAAAAAGAAAGGATATTATAGTGATTAAGCAACTACATTAACAAGTGTGCCAGGATCTCTTGTGTATTTTATATTATAAATTTCATTAATTCTTTTCTGCATGAAACTAAGTTCTTTATGATCTTGTTGAGGTTGAAATATCATTCCATCTATAATTATATAAAAACCCTTCTCGTTTTTTGATTCTATTATCTTTTGGTGTTCCTCGTTTCTATAATTAAAAGTAGAAAATTTTTTTCTTTCCTTTTGTACGGCAACTTTTTTTGTTTCATTAAATATGTTTTGAGATTCTAAGGGCTTTGCTATAGGAGTGTTTTCGTGAAATCTTAATTCAATGTTATTCTCTTTATCGATTTTTTCTGAAACTAATCTAAATTTTTCATCATCAGTTAAGTTTTTTAATAACAAATTGTATTCGGATTCTTTCTGTAGAGAATGAATATTTTTGACGGTATTATAATTTGTTTTTGACTCAAGATACTCTCCAACAGACCGAACAATATTTTGATTATTTATTGTCATTTAATTAATTACTTTTGAATCAATAATAATTCAATTAAAGATTTTAATCAAGCAATTTTTTATTAAAAGCAAAAAGCTCATAAAGTAATTTAAAAAAATCAGGTTCTAAATAATTTCTATTGGAACTTCTGTAACGTTTTTTTCTTTGTCTATTGAGAAACACTTTAATTTGTCTTCGGACACCGAATAAATTAAATATTTAATTGATGTATCGTTTGCCAATCTAATATCTTCGTTTGACATTCTTGCAGGAGAGTTTGGATGTGAATGATAAACAGCAATTAAATTAGCTCCTTTGCTCCTTGCATATTTTACAGCCTGAAATTGTTCTTTAGGGTCAAATGTAAAATGTTCTTTTGATTCATCAATATTTCTCATTTTGATTATGTCAATAACATTTTCATTAATTCCCACAAGATAGCCACAGGCTTCAATTGGGTAATCATTTTTAGAGTGTTCGATTATCTTTTTGAAAATATTCTCAGGAATTTTAATCATACTAACCTCTTTCAATAATTACCATGTGAATATCATCTTGAATTTTTTTGATCTCAAGAACTTTATTTCCCTGTTCTATTACTGTTTTGGGAACATTTTCGAGTGGTTCCCCTTCTCTTAAGATAACTTCTAAGATATCGCCCTTTTCAAGTTTTTCGAGTTCAAGTTTAGTTTTAACAAATGTCATCGGGCAATGGTCTTTTGTTATATCTAATCTTACAGTTTTCATATGAATAAAATTTCACCTCCTTCTGAAATATTTAAGAATTTTGCTACTCCTAGTATTTCCTTAACTTCTGGAATAAAATCTTCTTTTTTTAATCCTAGTATGTTAATCGACATTTCACATGCATATAAATTTACATTAAGCTGGATAGTAGCATTTATTAATTCATCAAGTGTTGCAACATTTCTTTTTTTCATTAATCCGGTCATTAATTTTGGACTTAAACCAATAAAATTAAGCCTGCTTAATGGAAGATTCCTGAATCCCCCCATTAAAAAATTAAACATACGAGCAAGAAATCCTTTACCAATGGGATTTCTGTTTTTATATTTTTTAATAACATTTAATCCCCAGAATGTAAAGAACAAATTAACTTCATAATTTACAGCAGCTGCTCCAGAAGCAATTGTGAAAGCAGCGATGGCTTTGTCAAAGTCGCCACTAAATAATACTATTGATATTTTCTTTTTATCTACCATAACATAACTCCTTATAATTTGAGTTCACAAACCGGTTGTTCATAGTCCTGCAATTCTATAATAGTAGGATTATTACCGCACAGAATGCAATTGTTATTTCTCTTTAATTTAATTTCACGAAATTGAGTTGTAAGTGCGTTAAAAGTAAGAAGTTTATTTGTTAATAATTCTCCTTTATTAAGTATGTATTTAAGTGCTTCTACAGCCTGAATAGTTCCGATTACTCCTGCAACAGCCCCAAGTATTCCAGCTTCGCTACAGGTAGGTACAACACCTTTAGGAGGCGGTTCTTTAAAGATGCATCGATAGCACATATTCCCAGGTGTATAAGTAAAGGTTTGTCCTTCAAATCTTAAAATGCCAGCATGTGAAAAAGGTTTATTATTCATTACACATGCATCGTTTACCAGAAATTTTGTTGGAAAATTGTCTGTACCATCAATAATAAAATCATAATCTTTAATTATTTCTAAAATATTTTTTGATGTTAATCTTTCGTTGTATGTTACAATTTTGACATCAGGGTTAAGTTGTTCAATTTTATTTTTAGCTGATTCAACTTTAGGTTTATTTATATCAGGTGTGAAATGAATTATCTGACGTTGCAGATTACTTAAGTCGACTAAATCACTATCAATAATTCCAAGCGTACCAATCCCTGCTGCTGCAAGATAAAGGAGAATAGGAGATCCTAAACCTCCTGCACCAATAATCAGGACTTTGGATTGCAATAGTTTTTTTTGTCCTTCTCCCCCTACTTCCTTTAAGATTATATTTCTACTATATCTGATAATTTGTTCTTCTGTAAAGTTCATATAATACTCTCCTATTATATTTTCTCTAATGATTGATTAAAATCTTCAATTATATCATTTATGTTTTCAAGACCAACAGAAACCCTAATCATTTTTTCATTAACACCTGCTAATCTTTTTTCTTCAGGTGTACAGTTAATGTAAATTGTTGAATCGGGATGAATTACTAATGTACGGGTATCCCCAATGTTTGCTAAATTCTTAGCAAGTTTTAAGTTATTAATGAACTTGAAACATTCTTCTTTTGAATTAAGAAAAAAAGTTAAAAGACCACTGAATTTATTATTGAATTGTTTTTTACCGATTTCATAAAATAAATTGTTATTAAGTCCTGGATAATTAACTAAAGAAATTTTAATGTTAGTTTGTAATACTTGAGCAAGTTTTAATGCATTTTCACAATGCTTTTCCATTCTCAAAGGTAATGTTTCAATACCTATTAAATGAAGGAATGCATTAAAAGGTGATAGTGCAAACCCAGCATTCTGGTAAATCTTTGACCTTGCTATTGCAAGGAATGCAAAATTACCAGCTTTTAAACTCATATCCCTAATTTTTTCAATGGAAGATTTTTTCCAATTGTAATTACCTGTGTCTATAAGAATTCCACCTATAGCCGTACCATTACCGGTAATATATTTTGTAGCCGAATGAATAATTATATCTGCGCCAAAATATTTTGCTCTCCACAGATAAGGTGAAGATACAGTGTTGTCAACAACAACAGGGATGTTGAATTCTTTTGCGGTATCAGAAATTATTTTTAAGTCAGGAATTTCAAGTTTAGGATTACTTATGGATTCAAGGAAGATAAGTTTTGTTTTTTGGTTAATTAATTTTTTCCAGTAATGTATATCGTTTATATTGACATAATTAATTTTTACACCATATTTGTTCATAATTTCGTTAAAAAATAAATAAGTGCCTCCGAACAAAGAATCTGAAGAGATTATTTCATCACCATTTTCAGTAAGTGTAAAGACCGCCGTAGCAATAGCAGACATTCCTGATGAAGTAGCAATTGCTCCAATTCCTTCTTCAAGTGCGTTCATTCTTAGTTCGAAAGCTGTTACAGTTGGATTTGAGATTCTTGAATAAATATAGCCAAATTTTTTTCCATCGAAAACCTCGTAGAGATCTTCGGCTTTATCATAAGCAAATGAAGCACTTTCGTAAATTGGGACAAAAGTTGCACCGAATTTTTCTTCTTTAACAAAACCGGTATGTATAGCTTTAGTTTCAAATTCCATTACATCCACCACCCATGAAATATAAAAATTCAATTGTATCAGAGTTTTTTAACTCTGTCGTTTCGTAATCCTTTCTGTCTATAATTTCACCATTCAGTTCAACGGAAACCATATCAGGCATCTGAACATCTTTTAATTTAAGTAGCTCAGTTATAGTTAATTTTTCTTTATCGATATTTTCTATTTTTCCGTTAATAGTTAATTCCATATAGTCCTCCTTTTTTATGATGTAAAAAATGAAATTGATAAATACCTTTCGCCGGTGTCGGGGAATATAACAACAATTAATTTATTTTTATTTTCTTTTCTGTTTGCTACTTCAAGAGCAGCATACATTGCAGCTCCACTTGAAATACCAACTAAAATTCCCTCTTCTTTAATAATTCTTTTTGCCATATTTAACGCATCTTCATTCTTCACTTTTATAATTTCATCAATAATATTCACATTTAATACTTCAGGAATAAATCCCGCACCAATTCCCTGAATCATATGAGGACCAGGTTTACCACCTGAAAGCACTGGAGAACTATGTGGTTCTACGGCAATAGTTTTCAATTCGGGTTTTCGTTTTTTTAATATTTCAGAAACACCAGTAATAGTTCCTCCAGTTCCAACTCCTGCAATAAAAATATCGATTTGTCCATCAGTATCATTCCATATTTCTTCTGCAGTAGTTTTTCTATGTATTTCGGGATTTGAAGGATTTTTAAATTGATATGGCATAAAAGCATTTTTAGTATTTTGTAAAATCTCTTCGGCTTTATCAATTGAGCCTTGCATTCCTTTTTCTGCAGGAGTTAAAATAACTTCGGCTCCAAAAAGTTCAAGCAGTTTTTTCCTTTCAAGGCTCATTGATTCTGGCATTGTAATGATGACTTTATAACCTTTAGCAGCAGCAACAAATGCTAATGCAAGACCTGTATTCCCAGATGTTGGTTCGACTATAACCGTATCTTTGTTTATTAAACCTCTACGTTCAGCATCTTCAATCATTGAAACACCAATCCTATCCTTCACAGATGCACATGGATTAAATGATTCTAATTTTGCTACAACAATTGCTTCAGAATTTTTAGTTATTCTATTTATTCTGACAAGTGGAGTATTTCCAATTAATTTAGTAATGTCATCAGCAATTTTCATATTATTCTCTTTTTTTATTTCTTAACAAAAATTTTCCAGAAATGTTCATTTAATTTTTCCTGTAATAAAATTTCGTGACCATCTTGTTTCAATGATAATGGGACGTTTTTTATAGGTTCACCGTCGTCCAATATTATTTCAAGAATCTGACCACTTTGCATTGTTTCGAGTTTAAGCTTTGTCTTTACATAATTAAAAGGGCATTGAACGCCTTTAAGATCTAAAATATCATCTGGTTTAATTTCAGTCATTATTATCCTCCGCTACTTTTGCACATTCTAAAATTTTTAAGTTTGGTAATAATCGTAAATATGACTTGTCTGAATCTTTAACAAATTCTTTTGTATATTTAAACATCTCATTTGCAAGATCTTTATTATCCTGTGAATACTTCCAAATAAAATATTTATACTTAATATCGGACCAGTCATTGCATAACCAGTGTTTGGGTGCTATTCTATTGACAAATTCTGTTAGAATTTCTTCTTCTGTTTGAGGTTCTATCCCTTCAAGAAAGACATACATTTTAGCACATTTTAGGATTGAGTCGGCACATTTTTCTTTTACTGCAGACCAATTATTAGCCTTGAAATCGTCTTCCGCTTCATAAATATTTTGAATTGAATCATAAAGGTTAATTGCCATAATATCAAGAAGACTTCCTGCACATTCACCTCTGGATTCTGCTTCCATCTTAAATTCTTTTTCTATGCCGGGTTCACGATAATAATCGTAATTATCCTTATCTACTTTTGAATGTTTTATAAGTATTTTTCTAAATTCGTCTATACCTTTTCTATTTACAAATTCAAAAAATTTTTCTCCATCATTTTTTTGTTCTTTCCACATTTCAACTATATCCTTTACAAATAAATGAGCATTAATAGCAGGTATTTTACCTATAACCTGACCAATTCTATCGTTCTGATTAAAAACATTTCCGCCCAGAAGTACTACGTAATGAGGTGAAAGTTTTCCATCTACTTTAAGGGAAGCCCCGAAAAATCCAATATCCCCAATGTGATGCTGACCGCATGAATTTGGACAACCTGAAATGTGAATTCGGATACCATGCAGTTCATCAATGTTTTTACCAATATGCTCTGCAAAATTATATGGATGGGTTACTGCAAGTCTGCAAGAAAAAGCACCTGGGCATGATACTATCTCATTCATAGCTTCTGTTTCCTGACCCATAAATTTATTTTTCATAAGAAAAACAAATGCGTCTTTTAAGAATCTTTCTTCTATCCAGGGGATCAAAAGTTTTTGAGTAGGTGTAATCCTCATATAACCTGCTCCAAAAGTATCTGAAAAATCAGCAATTTTGTTTAACTTTTCTGCATTAAGATTTCCGAGAGGAGGTTTTACAATTATAGCATAATATCCATCCTGTTTTTGTTTAATGATGTATTTATTAATATATGTATTCCAGAGAGAATCATTATTAAAATTATTATTTGAAAATGAAGGTGAATCAATTTTTGAAGTATTGACCGGTCCATCAGCTCTTCCATTTTTAGTGGGAGCAGGTAGTGGAAAATCTTTTGTATACTTTTCAAGTTCATATTTTATTTTTCTGTAATTTTTAAGGGAAATAAATTCTTTTGTAACCAGATCTTTAAAGTTTTCAAATCCAATCCTTGCAATTAAGAATTTCATTCTTGCTCTATTTCTATTTTTCCTTTCTTCTGTCCCATATTTGTGAAATATTCTTAATATTGATTCTGCTAATGGATAGAAATCTTCAACAGGAACAAAGTCAAATAGTAAATGCGATGTCATCGGAACAGACCCTAGCCCCCCACCGGCGTAAACTTTGAATCCGTATTCTATATCATTTCCATTTTTATTTATTTGTGCAATGCAACCTATGTCGTGTATTCTGGAGTAAGCAAGATCCTGCTCGCTTTCAGAAAAGGCAATCTTAAATTTTCTTGGTAAAGTAGAAGATAGAGGATGACGTAAAAAGTATCTGGTACAATAAATTGCATACGGAAGAACATCAAAATTTTCCTCAGGGTTAATTCCGGATAGATAAGATGAAGTAATATTACGTACGCTATTACCGCATGCTTCTTTAGTTGTGATTCCTACATCAGCAAGTAATCTTAATATTTTAGGAATATCTTCAATTTTTACAAAGTGAAGTTGAATATCCTGTCTTGTTGTTAAATGAGCATGTTGAGAGCCAACATATCTTTCAACAATGTTTGCTATTTGTCTTACTTGTTCTGTAAGAAGAAATCCACTTGGAATTTTTATTCTCTGCATGTGGATTCCTTCTCCATGGTGCCTTACACCATAAGTACCAAATGTCAAACGATAGCCTTTAAATCTTTCTGGATGAATTTCTTTATTTTTTAATTTATAGATTATTTCTTCATATTCATCAATTTCTGTATAAACATCAAAGCCATTATTGATGTCTATTTGCTCCCAAATTTTTACCTGTTCCATATTTATGCCCTTTCATTTATTAATAAATAATTATTTCTAATATCAGCATCTGGATTTTCTTTTTTGTATTGTGGAAGGATATTTGACAGGTTAACTACTTCGCCAAAAATTATTACTGCAGGGGAACTTGCCTCTTGAGATAAATAAATAAGATTATCAAGTTTACCTGTTAATACTTTTTGATTACTACTTGCAGCATTGGATATAATAGCTACAGGTAGGTTCTTATCAACACCAGCTAATAAAGCATGTTTGTAAATATTTTCTATCTGTGTAAGACCCATGAGTATAATGGTTGTATGATTTTTTCTTTTTAGAAGGTCTATCCATGAATTATCGAAAGAACCTCCGTTTAGATGACCTGTAACAACAGAAACAGAAGATGAATAACCTCTTGCAGTTGGGGGGATACCTGCCCCGGAAGGTGCAGCAAAAGCCGATGAAATCCCAGGAATGACTTCTACTTCAATATTGTTACTTATCAAAAATTCTGCTTCTTCAGCACCTCTTCCAAATATATATGGATCTCCATTTTTTAATCTGCCAACTATTTTTCCTTTTAATGCAAATTCAAGAAGTAAATTGTTAATTTCATTTTGTGATAATGAATGTTTACCTTTGCATTTACCAACATAAATTTTTTTTGTGTTTGTGGGGAGGAGAGTTAATATTTCTTCATCAACAAGATGATCATAAAACGCAATGTCAATATTTTTTAATATTTGATATGCTTTCAATGTTAAGAAATCTTTTCCCCCGATTCCACATCCAATTATATAAACCTTACCAAATAACTTGAGGGTTTCTCTTTTTGTATCTTCAATGTCAATTTTTGAATGAATACGCTCGTAAAGTTTCCTTTCTGCAAGTTCTCCAAGTTTGGAAGGTAGAACCTGTTTAATTTTATCTCTTACCATTTGTGTTAAAGTTGGGCTTGCACCATCACTCGATACAGCAATTTTGAGATTTTTATATTTAAGTAAAGATGAGAAATAGAAATCGCATTCTTCTGGTACATCAACAGTATTTATAAGAATAAATCTTTCTTTTTTAATATCCTGAAGGATTCTATTTACTTCAATATTACCGGTTGCATTGATTATTATATTGAAATTATCAGCATCATGCTTTTCAAATTTCTTTTCTTTGTAAGGGATGTTATAATTTTTTAATTCATTGCAAATATTTTCTGCTACTATGAAAAATTTAATTTCATTTTCTAAAAGTACTTTAGCCTTTTGTAGTGCAACATTACCGCCTCCAATTAACAATATCTGTGGATCTCTAAGTAATATTGGTAGCGAACTTATTTTATATTTATCTATGTTGTTCATGGTATACACTTTCAATTGTTAATAAATTGGTTTTATTTCCCAGTGAGGAAAATATTTTTTAATTAAATGATAAAACTCTTTTTCAAATTCTGAATAATCTGGTTTTATTATTTCTTCTTTTTCTTCTAATGCTTCTGTTATTATTCCACCTCCAGCGATGTCATATTCATCTACAATTACAAATCTTCCGGTCGATTTTATTTGATGAAAAAGGTCAAAACTAATTGGACGGTCTGTTTTGAATATAATTTGAGCAACTTCATTTCTATGAACTTCTTCTCTATTATTTTCTCTTTCAAGAGTTGAAGAGTTCATAACAGATTTAATTGCTTCGATATGGAGGCCTGTTTTGTTTGTTCCAATTTTTAGTTTGTATTTTTTGTGTATACTAAGAGTATTTTTTCCCATCCAGAAAATATTTGCCATGAATCGATTTGTGGTGTAAGGCAGCGGTTGATCCGTTCTGCAAATTAGATCGCCCGGCTTAACATAAATCTGGGTTGTTAATGTTAAACCAATAGCTTGTTCTGCATATGCAAATAATGGAGAGTTTTTTCCATATATTTCAATTGTTTTTACTGCTATTGACTTTTTACCAGAAGGAAGAAAAATAATTTCGTCGCCAATGTTTATGGTTCCTGAATTGATTGTTCCTGCAATAATTCTTCTATCGTCACCATCTTCTGTAAATTTGTAGACACCCTGAACAAACATTCTAAAGTGTTTTTCCTCATCTGCTTTTTCTTTTTCAAACGAGTCTATAAGTTCAAGTATAGTTTTTCCTTTATACCAGGGCATGATATGTGAATGTTCAATTAAATTAATTCCATTAACAGCAGAAACTGGAACATATTCAATAGGTTTAATGCCAATTTTATTTAAAAACAATGCATAATCATTTTTGATGTTATTATAGATTTCCTCACTGTAGTTAACAAGATCCATTTTATTAACTGCAACAACAATTTGTTTTATACCAAGAAGTGAAAGCATGTATGCATGTCTCTTTGTATTTTCGGCAATCCCTTCGTGTGCATCAATTAATAAAATAGCTACTTCTGCTCTGGCAGCTCCGCTTATCATATTCTTTAAAAATTCTATATGACCAGGAGCATCGATAATTATATATTCTCTTTTATTTGTTTTGAAAAATATTCTTGCTGTATCTATTGTAATCCCCTGCGCTTGTTCGTCTACTAAGGCATCAAGTAGAAATGCATATTCAAAAGGTTTTGCATTTAATTCACAAATTCTTTTAACCTGTTCTAATTTCCCACCTGGCAACGAATTAGTATCGGCAAGTAATCTTCCAATTAGTGTGCTTTTTCCATGATCTACGTGACCGACAACAACTATGTTCATTCTTTCTTTCATACTCAATCCTTATTTTAGTTTTATGATCTAGTGTAATTTACTTGTAAATTGGTATTTAAGAATTTTGTTTACGATTTAAAATTTTAATCACATATACCCTTCTCTTCTCAATTCTTCTAACGTTCCACCTCCATCTTTATCCTGTGCTCTACCTGACCTTTCAGCAATATTTTTAAGTTTTCCACTTTTTAATTCATTGATTATATCTTTTACATTTTTTGCAGTAGACACAATGGGAAAAGTACACGGGTAGCAACCAAGAGACCTGTATCTTTTCCCATTCCCGTTATCAAAATAAAGAGATACAACAGGAATATTTTCTCTATCAATATATTCCCATATGTTTAGCTCTGTCCAATCAAGCAATGGATGTATTCTAACATGTGTTTTAGGAGCAAATTCTGTTTTAAATTGGTTCCATAATTCAGGAGGCTGATCCCCAATATCCCAATCACTACTTTTATCTCTTGGAGAAAAATATCTTTCTTTCGAACGGCTTCCTTCTTCGTCGGCCCTTACGCCTACAATTACACCTGTAAATGCTTCTTTATTTGAGTCTTCAATAAAAGCACCTGTATGATAATCATATTTGTAACGTGTGAAATGACCCGAAAGTGTATTTTTCAATGCCTCTGTTTTAAGAAGTTTGCAGCAGGTTATTCTATCTACATTACCATCAGGAAAAGTTTGTTTGGTTTTTAATGCTTCTTTATTTTGACCAACTATTAAATTTAGTTTTAATTCTTTTGCAAGTTTATTTCTGTATTCAATCATCTCAGGTATCTTAAAAGATGTATCTATATGAATTAGAGGGAAAGGTACGTGTCCAAAAAAAGCTTTTCTAGCAATATGCAACAATACAGTACTATCTTTACCTATAGACCAGAGCATTGCTAAGTGTTTAAATTCTCTGTAAGCTTCTCTAAAAATGTAAATGCTATGAGCTTCTAATTTATCTAGATAATCCATAATAATTTCTCCTTTTACTTAATGTGTAAACCACATTCTTTAGTTACATTATGTTCCCACCACCATCTGCCAGCACGTATGTCTTCTCCTGGTTGAGTGGGTCTTGTACATGGGGCACAACCAATGCTTCTATAATTTTTATCATATAGACTATTATATGGTATGTTATATTTTTTGATATAATCCCAAACATCATTTTCCGTCCAATTGACTAATGGATTTACCTTTATGATTTTAAAGTTAGGATCATATTCAACAAGTTCGGTATTTTGTCGCGTGATGGATTGTTCTTTTCTTAAACCAGTTATCCAAATTTGTTTATTTCTTAATGCACGTTTTAGTGGTTCTATTTTTCTTACATAACAACATTTTTTTCTGTTTTCAATACTAAGGTAAAACAAGTTAACGCCATATTTATTTACCATTCTTTCAACAGAACGAGGATTGGGGAAATATATTCTTATTGCTAAATCATATCTTTCTTTTGTCTTTTCGATAAGGTTATAAGTTTCGTTTGGTAATCTTCCAGTATCGAGTGTAAATATTTTTATTTTTGATTTAATTGATGCAAGCATGTGTGTTATAACCTGATCTTCAATACTAAGACTAGTTGAAAAAACTGCTTTGTTGCCAAACTTCTGAGAAATATATTCTAGAACTTCTAAAGTATCTTTATTGATTAGGTAACTTCTGATTTTTTCAAACTTTTTCATATAAACCTCAAATATTGTATTCTATTTCCGATACTTTTTCTTTGCCGAATTTTATTTTATTCCATATTCTTTCATGTATATAGTAGAGAAAAATTTTTGTAAAAAATTCTATCCCACCAATTGATAAAGCAATTTTAACATTCCCTGTTAATAGAAATGAAATAATAGTAGTATCTATACTTGCGATTAGACGCCAGGATATAGCTTTAATAATGCTCCGATAATTCTTATCACGCATATAAAATGTCCATATTTTTTTAATATTAAGTGTAATTAAGTACACTCAGATGATCTAAATCAGTAAACAGATAAAATTAGAAAGAGAGAAGAGTTAACAGCAGCAACACATTTTGTGGAGGGAACAAATACAGAGAGAAGATTGAGTATTAGAATTGAAAACTTTGTTATAATTTACTAAGTAAAATATCTTAATTTCTTTAAACTTCGACTTCTTGCTTATCGGGATCTTCATTTTTAACTCCTTCTTTATTATAATAAAAAAGCCCTTCGTCTGTGAAGGGCTTTAGAAAATTTATAAAAAAATTATACTCCTTCACAGACTCCTTCTAATTTTAATACATATACAACAAGCAATATTTGTTTTCATGTTTTCCATAAGTTTTATACAAATATAAATTTAATTAAATAACGTGTCAAGATATTTCTAAATTTATTTGTAAATTTTGTTAATTTATTTATAAGTTTTTATAAATCAATTTACTTTTTTCAAAGCGTAATTTATTTTATATGCGGATGAATGATTCAAACAATAAAAAAAGAAATATAGCCTTAGTATCAATTGTAGCAGCAGTTTTTATTACATTACTCAAGATTATTGTTGGTTTAACCACTGGTAGTCTTGGTATATTATCCGAAGCTCTTCATTCTGGTTTAGATTTATTTGCAGCTGTAATTACATTTTTTGCTGTTAAATACTCGGATAAACCTCCAGATGAAGGCCATAACTATGGGCATGGTAAAATAGAAAATTATTCTGCTTTAATTGAAACTATTCTCTTATTAATTACCTGTTTATGGATAGTATACGAAGCATTAAGAAGAATCATTACTAAAGATATAGAAATTGATATCAACATCTGGGCCTTTATTGTAATAATTGTGTCAATTATTATTGACTATACACGTTCTGTAGCATTAAAGAAAGCAGCGTTAGAATTCAATAGTCAAGCTCTTGAAGCTGATGCTCTTCATTTTTCAACTGATATACTAAGTTCATTTGTTGTATTGATTGGGTTATTGGGTGCATTACTGGGATTTTTTTATGCAGATGCTATTGCTGGATTGATCATTTCTTTAATTGTAATTATCATAAGTTATAAACTTGGTAAAAAATCTTTTGATGCATTAATCGATAAAGCACCCCCAGGTCTCAAGGAAGAGATTTTAGATATAATCAATACAATACCAGAAGTAATTGTATCACATGATTTAAAAGTAAGAGAATCAGGACCATATAAATTTGTGGATTTAAATATTCATGTAAATAAATCAATCACAATAGAAGAAGCTCATTCAATTTCTCATAAAGTTGAGGAAGCAATTAAAAATAAAATCAAAAATATCGAAGTTATGATTCATACTGAGCCAGATGAAAGCTAATTCATAAATTTATGGGATTTATTAATTAATGAACTTATAGTAATATTACCATGTTAGTTTTTTGAATAATTAAATAATAAACGAATGATGGAGTTTAAAAAATGAATAGAATTATTAATAATCTGGATGAAAAAGAACTTGAATTAAGAGAATGGTTAGAGTCTCTTGAGTATGTATTGCAAACAGAGGGACCCGAAAGAGTAAAAGAATTATTGCATAATCTTGATACATATGCACAAGAAAAAGGTGTTGAGTTACCTTTTACTGCAAATACGCCTTATATCAATACAATTCCAAAAGAAAAACAACCTCCTTTCCCAGGTAGTAGAGAAATTGAAAGACGCATTAAAAGTCTTGTGCGATGGAATGCAATGGCAATGGTTGTAAGAGCCAACAGGGAAGAACCTGGAATAGGTGGACATATATCTACATATGCTTCGTTAGCAACTTTATATGAAATAGGATTTAATCATTTCTTCCGTGGAAAAGATGGAAATCATGAAGGAGATATAATTTATTTTCAGGGGCATGCTTCACCAGGAGTTTATGCACGTGCTTTTCTTGAAGGCAGACTTACAAAAGAACAACTTGAAAATTTTAGAAGGGAACTAAAACCAGGTGGTGGATTATCTTCTTACCCTCATCCCTGGCTTATGCCAGATTTCTGGGAATTTCCTACAGTATCAATGGGTCTTGGTCCAATACAGGCAATATATCGTGCACGTTTTATTCGTTATCTTGAAGATAGAGGTCTTAAAAAACCAAGTGACCAAAAAGTTTGGGCATTTATTGGTGATGGCGAAACAGATGAACCAGAAACACTCGGGGCAATAACTTTAGCTGCAAGAGAAAAATTAGATAATTTAATTTTTGTTATTAATTGTAACCTTCAGAGATTGGATGGACCGGTAAGAGGTAATGGTAATATTATTCAGGAACTCGAAGCAATTTTTAGAGGAGCAGGTTGGAATGTTATAAAAGTTATATGGGGAAGTGATTGGGATCCCTTGCTCGAAGAAGATAAAACAGGAATATTAATTAAAAGAATGAATGAATCAATAGATGGTGAATCGCAGAATTTTGTTACACGTGGGGGTAAATATGTAAGAGAACATTTCTTTGGAAAATACCCTGAGCTCTTAAAACTTGTTGAACATTATTCTGATGAACAGCTTGCAAAAATGAGACGCGGTGGTCACGATCCAGAAAAAGTTTATACTGCATATAAAGCCGCAGTAGAACATAAAGGCTCTCCAACTGTTATTCTTGCAAAAACTGTAAAAGGATATGGACTTGGTGAAGCAGGAGAAGGTAAAAATATTACACATCAACAGAAAAAATTAAACGAGGAAGAACTTAGAGAATTCAGAACAAAATTTGCTATACCTATTAGTGATGATGAAGTTGCAAATGCTCCATTTTATAAACCACCGGAAAACTCCCCAGAAATTCAATATTTAAAAGAAAGAAGAAAACTTCTTGGTGGTTATATTCCTAAAAGAATAATTAAAGCTCATCCTTTAAAAACTCCATCAGAAGAATTGTTCGAAGAATTTTATAAAGGAACTGAAGAACATGAAGTTTCTACTACAATGGTTTATGTGCGTATTCTAGCAAAACTTCTTAAAGATAAAGAAATTGGTCATTTAATTGTACCAATTGTTCCAGATGAAGCCCGTACTTTTGGTATGGAAGCTTTATTCCGTCAAGTTGGAATTTATTCTCATGTGGGTCAATTATACGAGCCAGTAGATAAAGATAGTTTATTATACTACAAAGAAGCAAAAAATGGTCAAATACTCGAAGAGGGGATTACAGAAGCTGGAGCAATCTCTTCTTTTATTGCTGCTGGAACTGCTTATTCAGTGCATGGGATTAATACAATCCCATTTTTTTCTTTTTATTCAATGTTCGGTTTTCAAAGAGTAGGTGATCTAATTTGGGCAGCAGGCGATATGCGTTGTAAAGGTTTTTTACTTGGTGCTACGGCTGGAAGAACTACTCTTGCAGGCGAAGGTCTACAACATCAAGATGGACATAGCCATTTACTTGCTTATCCGGTACCAAATCTTGTTGCATACGACCCAGCTTTTGCTTATGAATTAGCTGTTATAATAAGAGATGGTATCTACAGAATGTATGAAAAACAGGAAGATATTTTTTATTATATAACTATTATGAATGAGAACTATCCTCAACCACAGATGCCTGAAAATGTTAAAGATGGGATTTTGAAAGGAATGTATAAATTTAAAGCTAGTACTTTGAATGATCAAAAATTAAAAGCTCATTTGCTTGGAAGCGGAGCAATATTAAACGAAACAATAAAAGCTGCCGAAATTCTGGAATCAAAATTTAAAGTTGCTACAGATGTATGGAGCGTGACAAGTTATAAAAATCTGCATCTTGATGCACAGGAAACCGAAAGATGGAATATGATGCATCCAGAAGAAGAACCACATCTTCCGTACATAACTCAAATTACTAAGAATGAAACAGGCGTGTTTGTTGCAGCATCAGATTATGTTCAAATTATAAAAGACTCTATTTCTAAATGGCTCCCTGGCCGTCTCCATACTCTTGGCACATATGGTTTTGGAAGAAGTGATAGTCGTGCAGCTTTAAGAGACTTTTTTGAAGTTGATGCAAAACATATTGTTTATGCAACTCTGTATTCATTATACAGGGAAAAGAAAATAAAATTAGATACATTAAAAAAGGCACAAAAGGAACTGGGTATAAACCCAGATAAACCTAATCCTGCTAAATCATAATAGTTAAATAAAAAATTGGGAATCATCAAATGATAGTAGATTTTAATCTTCCTCATCTTGGAGAAAATATTCATACAGCTGATATAATAAAAGTACTTGTCAAAGAAGGCGACAAAGTAGAAGTTGACCAAATTATTATAGAAATAGAAACGGACAAGGCTACGATTGAAGTCCCTTCTGAGGTGAGTGGTATTGTTAAAAAAGTCCATGTAAAGGAAGGTACTAAAGCAAAAGTTGGCGATCCGATTATTTCAGTTGAAACGGAATTTGAAGAAACTAAAAAAATTAAAAAAGAAAATGAACAAAAAGTTGAAACTAAATTAGAAAAGGAAACTAAAGATTCAGTTTTTATTGAAAGCAATACTAAATCTGAACAACAAATTGCAAATAATCTTGAACAGCAATTAGTTGATCAATCCCCATTGGTAGAAAAACAGTCACAAAAACCAAAAATTATAGATTTGCCCAGAGACGTAGTGAAAACTATTGTTGCGGCTTCCCCATCTGTAAGAAGATTTGCACGCGAAATTGGAATCGATATTACAAAAGTAAGAGGAAGTGGCCCTAAGGGAAGGATATTAATCGAGGATGTAAAAGCCTATGCAAAAGCTCTCAACGAACAAATTCAAAAAGGTATTATTTCTGGTATTCCTGCGGGAATAGCAGGTGAACCATTACCTGATTTTTCAAAATGGGGAAATATTGAACGACAACCAATGAGTAATGTACGCCGTAAAACTGCTGAACATTTATCATTTGCATGGGCAACAATTCCTCATGTAACACAATCAGATAAAGCTGACATTACTGAACTGGAAAAATTGAGAAAGCAGTACTCAAGCAAAGTTGAATCTGCTGGTGGGAAATTAACAATTACTTCTATACTTCTTAAAATTGTTGCCTCTGCTCTTAAAGTTTTCCCACAGTTTAATTCAAGTGTTGATATGGAAAAAAGTGAAATTATATTAAAAAAATATATAAACATTGGTATTGCTGTTGACACAGATCGAGGACTACTTGTACCTGTCATTAGAGATGTAGATAAAAAGAATATAACTCAATTAAGCATCGAACTTTCTGAAATTTCTAAAAAAGCAAGAGAAAAAAAATTATCACTCGAGGATATGCAGGGAGGATGTTTTACAATATCTAATCTTGGTGGAATTGGAGGTACATATTTTACCCCGATTGTTAATTCCCCCGAAGTCGCAATATTGGGAGTTTCTAAATCTACAATCGAACCAGTTTATATTGATGGCGAATTTAAACCCAGATTAATGATGCCTTTATCATTATCATATGATCATAGAATTATTGACGGAGCCGATGGAATAAGATTTTTAAGATGGATTGTTAACGCACTTGAAAATCCCTTCTTACTTTCATTAGAAGGATGATTTTCCAGTTTGCTTTTAAATATAAACAATGGTGATTCCTTTTCTGAATTACCATCTTTTTATTAAATTTTTTTAATAAGTGAATTTATACATTTAATTTTATTTTTATAATTTACTAAAAATAAAAAATGAGGAAATATGGCTGTTAAAACACAATTAGCAGTAATTGGTGCGGGACCCGGAGGATATGCAGCTGCATTTTTAGCTGCTGATTTAGGGATGCAAGTTACTTTAATTGACAAGGAAAAAAACCCAGGTGGTGTATGTCTGTATAGAGGTTGTATTCCATCAAAGGCATTACTTCATATTGTAAAAATTATAAGCGAAGCAGAAGAAGCAAGCAAGTTTGGTGTGGAATTTGGTAAACCTGTTATTAATATAAATAAAATAAGAGAGTTTAAGAATAATGTTGTTAATAAACTCACTGGTGGACTTGGTCAACTATCCAGGCAAAGAAAGATTAATTACATAAATGGTAAAGCCTCTTTTCTGAATTCAAGTACTTTACTGATCGAAAAAAATGATGGTACAAATGAAGAAATAAATTTTGAAAAAGCAATTATTGCAACAGGCTCTGTTCCTGCAACTCTTCCAAATCTTTCATTAAATTCTACACGTATTATGGATTCTACAGCTGCACTCGAACTTAATGATATTCCGGAAAAATTGCTTGTAATTGGGGGAGGTTATATCGGTTTGGAACTGAGTACAGTATATTCAACACTTGGCAGTAAAGTAACACTTGTAGAAATGATGCCTGGGTTACTGCCGGGTGCAGATAGAGATATAGTTGCTATCTTAGAAAGAAGATTGAAAACAAATTTAAGTGCTATTTATGTTGATACTAAAGTAACTGAAATATCTGAAGTCGAAAATGGAATTAAAGTAAAATTGGAAGGGAAAAATATTATAGATTCCGAAATGATTTTTGATAAAGTATTAATATCTGTTGGAAGAAAACCTGTAACGAATGGATTCGGATTAGAAAATACAAGAGTTAAAGTAAGTGAAAAAGGGTTTATTGTAGTAGATAAACAGTTAAAAACAGACGACCCAAATATTTATGCAATTGGTGATGTGGTTGGCAATCCAATGTTAGCACATAAAGCAGCAGCCGAAGGAAAAATTGCCGTCGAAGCGATATTAGGTCACAAAACCTATTTTGAACCTAATGCTATTCCGGCAGTTGTTTTTACAGACCCGGAAATTGCCTGGACAGGTATAACTGAAACAGAAGCTCAACAAAAAGGTATTAAATATGAAGTTGCTAAATTTCCATGGGGAGCAAGTGGTAGAGCTACAACTTTGGATAGGAATGATGGTTTAACTAAACTAATAATTGAACCTGACACTGAAAGAATTATTGGTGTAGCTATTGTTGGTTTAGGTGCAGGTGATATGATTGCAGAAGGTACTTTAGCAATTGAAATGGGTGCTACTGTTAAAGATTTAGAATTAACTATACATCCACATCCTACTTTATCAGAAACTATGATGTTTGCTGCAGAATTATTTTATGGACATGCTACAGATTTATATAGACCTAAAAGAAAATAATTTAGAACAAGAATATTTTATTAGTTGTTTAATGGCCGAATATTTTTGATATTATATGAAGTTGAAATTCTTAATTTTCTTTTTTGTTACCTCCATAATCTCTGGACAAAAATACGACTGGGTACGCCATGATTCACTTGTTAAAGCTTGTATAAATCAGATTTATGGAATTGAATTCGAGAAAGCAGAAAAAACGATCGATGTGGTAATAAAAGAATATCCAACACACCCCTCCGGTAAGTTCTTCAAAGCAATGATTACTTGGTGGCGCATCTTGCTTGATCTTGAAGATGAAAGTCTTGATAATAATTTCTATGCTCAGCTTCAGGAAGTTATTGATATGTGTGATAAAATACTCGAAAAAAATGATAAAAATATTGATGCTATCTTCTTTAAAGGTGGCGCAATAGGATTTAGAGGAAGATTACTTGGTATTCGTGAAAGTTGGATTAAATCTGCCCTGGATGGAAAAGAAGGGCTTGAACTTGTTTATAGAGCATATAAGGCTGATCCAAAAAGCATTGATGTTCAACTTGGCTTTGGAATTTATCATTATTATGCTGAAGTTATTCCAAAAAAATACCCGGTCGTTAAGCCTTTTATGATTTTTTTCCCACAAGGAGATAAAAATCGAGGATTGAAAGAATTAGAAAATGTTGCCTGGAATGGAAGATATGCAAGAATAGAATCAAGATATTTCTTAATGACTCTTAATTTCATGTTCGAAGAAAATATGGAAGAAGCAAGAAAATGGGGCAGATTATTACTTGCTGACTTTCCCAATAATCCTAATTTTCAAAAATATTATGGATTAACTTATGTTAAGGAAAATGACTATAATACTGCTGCAAAAATATTTAGAGATATATTCAAAAAGTGTGAAAAAGAACTGCCTGGCTATAATAAAAGATATAGAAGAGAAGCTAGTTATTATTTAGGTATGGATTATAAAATAAGAGAAAAAGTGGATTCGGCTATATATTACTTTGAAATTTGCGAAAAACTTTCTCGAGAACTCGATAAAAAAAGTGAATCCGGTTATCTTATAAATACTGTTTTGTATTTAGCGATGCTTTACGATCAAATGGGGCAAAGGGAAAAAGCGATTAAGTATTACAATGAAGTTTTAAGAATGAGGGATAGAAGCAATTCACATGAGCTTGCAAAAAAATATCTTAAGACACCTTACCGAAGATAATTCAAAATTTTGTGGAAATGCCAAATCTATGTAGTGAACCAATTGAACCCATTGATGAATATGCATAATCAATTAAGTAATTCGATACTTTTAAACCAAATCCAATATTGAAACCAGCAAGACCAGCAGTTGTTCCAATTTTTAATTCTTTCCTCTTTTCACTATCGTAACCAAATCTTAACTTAAAATTTTGTCCCATTCTTATTTCACTTCCAAATGTTATTTGTTTAAATCGTGAAAGAAAATTGTTTTGTTTTTCGTTTAAATTATTAAAAGAAAAATAAAACCTTATTGGAACTCTTTCTAATTGTTTGGAAATTCCAAGTCGAATGTCAAGTGGTAAATCTTCTTTAATATTTGCATATGAATTAATTTGTTCACCAAGATTCAAAATCGAAAAGCCGAAATTCCAGTATTTTTCCGGTATTTCATAGTGTAAACCTAAGTCTACTGCTGCAGCCATAGATGAATAAGATTCAATTCCTGAGTAAATCATTTTTACATTAATGCCATAATAAAAATTATAATCGAGTTTATTACCGTAACCAATAAATAAAGCTAAATCATTTGCACTGAAATGACCAGTTTTTAATCCTAAAGGATCTGCTTTTGTAAAATCTCCGTAATTTATGTATTTAACTGCGGCACTGAATTTACCAATGTTTTTAATTTCTTTTGTAAATACTAAGGATGCAGAATTAATATCAATTAAATGTTTCAAAAAAGAAAAAGAAGTTCCTCCATCTTCAGTTAAGTTTATACCGGCAGGGTTATAAAAAATAACGTTTGGATCATCATTATTTGCAACAAAGCTTCCGGCAAGGGCAGCTGCACGTGGACTTATATCTAATTTTAAAAATTTATAGATTGTTTGTGAGAATGAAATGGTTGTTGTAAATATAAATACAAGTATTATCTTTGTTTTTGTCATATTTATTTTTTTTTGTTGCACGATTTTAAAGATAATCATTTATAAAGGCAAATAAATTAAGAATCTTCAGGAACATTTATTGAACTAATTATGTTAAAAATTGCAATTTTATGAAAGTAAGAAATAAATACAGGAGATAATATGAATAGCATAAAAACAGTAATCTTAATGACCGCCATGATGGTATTGCTTATATTAATTGGTAATTTAGTTGGTGGTCAATCGGGTATGATAATAGCCTTTATTATTTCACTTGCATTGAATTTTGGGTCTTACTGGTTTTCAGATAAAATTGTTTTAGCTATGTACCGAGCCCAGGAAGTTACAAGAAATGAATTCCCGGAACTTTTTCGAATTGTAGAAAAGCTATCTGCCAAAGCTGGATTGCCAATACCAAAAATTTACATTATAGATAATCCAACTCCAAATGCATTTGCTACAGGAAGAAATCCACAAAATGCAGCCGTTGCAGTTACAACAGGTATAATGAGAATTCTAAATTCTGATGAACTTGAAGGTGTAATAGCACATGAATTATCACATATAAAAAATAGAGATATTCTTGTAAGTACAATTGCTGCTACACTTGTTGGTACAATTACATTTATTGCTAGGATGGCAGGATGGGCTGCAATGTTTGGGGGAAGTAATAGGGATGAAAGAGATAATGGTAATATATTTTATGAATTGGCTTTAATAATTATAGCTCCTATTGCAGCAATGTTAATTCAACTTGCAATATCACGTTCGAGAGAATTTATGGCCGACGAGGGAGGTGCTTTGATTTCAGGTAAACCTCTTGGATTGGCTTCGGCTTTGAATAAGTTGTCTCAAGCTAATGAAATGATCCCTTTGCATAATGCAAACGAAGCCTCTGCTCATATGTTTATTGTAAGTCCATTAACCGGGAAATCACTTATGAAATTATTTTCAACTCATCCTCCAATTGAAGAAAGAATCGAAAGATTAAATGAAATTGCAAATGGAAGAAGATGAGATTAATGACTTTTTAAAAATGCATTAAACCCAATTATTTATTTTTTTAATGATGAAAAAAATTATTCTGTTTTATTCTATATTTATATTTTTCTTGAATTCTAATTTTTTTGCTCAAACAAATCTGGATATATACAATTATTTGATTAACCAATCAATAAA
>FWPU01005238.1_pt1 | contig 28585 bp, 21 predicted proteins | sample 2228361 | NCBI WGS metagenome assembly FWPU01 (sample SAMEA103939777, study PRJEB20133) | metagenome
CCGAGCCGCCCGTCCAGCTTCAGCCGGACGGCGGGCCCGCCGCGCAGCCGCCCCCGCCGCAGCTGGAGGGGGTGGAGGGCGTCCAGCCGCTTGCCGGTGAGGGCGAGTCGCTGGAGCTGCCGGACAACGTCGAGCAGGTGACCCTGGACGCGGCGGCGGTGGAGGAGCCGGTCGTTGAGGAACAGCCGGCCGCGGAGGCCGCCGAGGGCGAATTCAGCGCGGCTGCTGAGGAGCCTGCGCAGGAGGAGGAGGTTACCCCCGAGGAGGAGGCGCCTCCCGCCGGCGGGGATCTCTACAACGTATTCCTCTCCAAGATCACGGACTCCTCCAAGCGGGACAAGGCCGCGGAACTCATCGCGAAGATAAAGAAGTGCCAGATCAACGAGGCGAAGGAGCTGACGGCGCGGCTGGTGATCCCCCTGGCCAAGAACGTCCCGAAGGAGAAGGCCGAGGACATCCTCAACCAGTTCAAGAAGCTCAAGATATTCGGACGGATGACGAAGGTGAAGTAGGGCCGGCTAACCTTCCGCCGGCTCGATCAAGGCCGACATGGAGCCGGCGCAGCGCGGGATCCTCCAGTCGGCCCCGTATCCGTGTATTTGGTCGCGCTTGAACTCCGCCTGCTCCAGCGAGCCCGTGAATACTATCGCCCGGCCGGTCGTGTCCACCTCCCGGGCCATTTCGAAGGCCTTCGCGCGGCCGTAGCCGAAGATCGCGCCGAGCATCTCGATGACGTACTCGTAGGTGTGGTCGTCGTCGTCGAGGAGGACCACGTGGTAGGGGGGCTGCAGCCGCGTTTCCTCCGAGACGCCGACGACGGGGACGGTTTCCGCCGGCACTACCTGAGCTCCCCCAGCTTGTTGTTGGCCAGCTTGCGCGCCTGGCCGTACTTGCTGACGTCGAACTTGTTCCCGGAGACCTGATAGGAGCGGTCCAGGAGGTTCATCCCGTCGGTGATGAGCGCCACCCCCTTCTGTAGATCCTCGCGCAGGAGCCGTTTCTCGTCGTCGCTGAGCGCGCGGCCCGTCATCCGACTCTCGCAGGATCTTATCAGCTTGTACCCATCCTCGCAGAAGAGGTGCCCCTCCTTCTCGAGGTCGGCGGAGAGCGCCTGGATGCCGGCGTCGCGGATGCGGGCGAATTCGGCGGTGGGGTAATCCTTCCCGGTGCTCAGCCTCGCCTTTTCGTAGGCCACCAGGCCCTCCTTGAGGTACCTGATCCCCCTTTCGAGGTCCTTCCGGACGTTCTCCTTGGGGGCGGATGCGTCGGCCTTCAGGCGCGGCTTCACCAGCCTGGCGCCCTCCTCGCACATGACCTTCGCCTGGAGTTCCATCTCTCGGATCTCGGGGGGGATATTCTTGTGCGTCTCCGGCGCGGATTTCCGCGGCGCGTCATCAGGCGGGGGCTTGCCGGGGCCTCTTCCGGTGGACGCGACGGTTATTATGACGACCAGCAGGAGCAGGGCCGCGCCTCCGGCGGCGCAGAGGATGACCGTGAGATCGGGACCGCGGCGTGGCTGGACGCCGGGGATGCGGGTGGTGGATGGCCGTCCCCCCGTCTCCCCTTCGGGGACCATCCTTCGGACCGTCGCCATACTCCAAGGAGCATAGCTCCGGCCGCGCGGCGATGCAAACGCTAGTCGCCGCGGCGCGCTACTTGAACTGCCTGAGCTTGTCGATCAGGAGCCTGATCTCCCTCTGGACGCGCCGCGACTGCGAGACGACCAGCACGCCGTTGACCAAGTCCACGCGGGCGTTGGGGTTGTCGTCCCAGCTGCGGCCCCCCGTGTTCGACTTAACCATGTCGACGATGAACTCGGGGGTGAGGATCTGCCTGGGCTCCACGAGGGTGACGATGACCCCCATGTCCTGCTGTCCAGGCCCGCTGGGCGAGGTGAGCTCGACCTTTGGGCCGGGGAAATCCTGTATCTTCAGCAGGAGGTCGCGCACGTCGTAGATCTGGAGCGTCAGGGGGTCGCTCCTTTCCTTCGATGTGATCAGGAGGGCACCCTCCTTCATGACCGCTGTCAGGTCACGCGGATCGAGCATCAGCTTGATGATCGACTTGAGGGGGAGATCCTTGACCTTGAGCGTCACCTTGAGCTGATCCTCGGTGAGTTTCGAGCGCACCTCCGCGTCTAGGACCATGTTGAGCCCCGAGAAGTCGCGGAGGAAATTCAGCGCCTCGTCCAGCGATACGCCGTTGAAGTCCACAGAGACGCGCATGGAGTTGAGCTTGCTGCGCATCTCCTCCGCGCGTGGATCGGCGGGGCCGTTTTCCTGGGATAGTGCCGGCGCGCAGAAGGCCGCCGCGGCCGCCAGCGCCAAGATCGTCTTTTTCATGTCGCGTCTCCTTAATCCGGGCGGGCCGCGCCTCCGGCCCGCCACAGTTACCGACGCCGGCGCGGGCGAAGCGTAAAAGGGAATCCCGGCTGAGATGGTCATTTTTTTCGAGGAGGGGCCGGCGCCGCGTCGCAGGCGAGGTCGCCGAGGGCGTACTGGATGCCGTCCAGGAAGTGCCTGAGGATGACCGGGTTCCAGTATATCTCGGGGAGGTGGCCGAGCGCGCAGTAGAAGACGCGCCCCCTGCCGTGAGTCCTCACCCACGAGAGCGCGTAGTCGCCGTCGGTCCTGACGGGTTTGCCGTACTTGTGGCTCTTCTCCCGTCCCGCGTGGGATGGATCCACGCTCAGGAGCACCCGCAGCCTATCCCTGGAATACGGGGCGCGGAACTCGTAGATCTCGTCGGAGATTTGGAACGTGGGGCGCCCCTTGAAGGCGGCGCACAGAGGATGTCCGGGCTCCTCCACGCGGACGAGCGCCTCCATCCAGGGGAGAGCCTGGTAGCGTGCGCCGATCAGTTCGCCCCATTCCTTCCAGTCGTCCAGCCCCACCGTGGCGGCGTGGATGCCCGCCAGCCCGCCGCCGGCGGCGATGAAGTCCAGCAATGATTGTCTGCGGCGGGCCTCAACACGGCGCGATTCCTCGCGCCGCTCGGCGGGCAGCGAGTTGAACTCCCTGCGGGATACGGGCAGGAAGGGGTTGAATCCATGCCAGTTGTTGGCCAGGACCGCGTCGAAGTCCTTCAGCCGTTCGGGTTCCAGGAACGAGCCGTCGGCGGTGATGACGGCCTCGTAGGCGCCGTTCTTCTTTCCCATGATCTGGATTGCCCTGGAGCAGTAGGGGACCGGCTCGTGCGATGGATCGTGTGCGAGGACAAGCAGCCTGCGGGGCTTGGCCGGGCGGACGGAGGCGCGGTCCGGCGCCGCTTCGGTTATTTTCTTCACCTCGTCCTCCGAGGGTTTGCCGGCGGCCTGGAAGGCCAGCAGGCACAGTACCGCGGGCACGATGCGCATGCGGGTGCTCCTTCCTCCCGGCTCAGCGCGGGGAGACCGGCGCCTCCAGGTCGCCGGCCGCGAATTGGATGGCGTCCATGTAGAACCTCAGGATCGTCGGGTTCCAGAAGAGCTCGGTGCGGTGGCCGAAAGAGGTGTAGAAGACGCGTCCCTTGCCGTGCGCGCGCACCCATGCGAGGGCGAAGTCGCCGTCCTTCCTGTTTATCCACTTGACCTGCATGTTGGTGTTGGCGGTATCCAGCGACAGCAGCACGCGCTGGTTCTTGCGGGAGTAGGGCTCCCTGTACTGGAATATCTCGTCGGCCAGGCGGAAGTCCTTGCCTCCGAAGGCGGCCACCAGCGGGTGTCCGGGCTCCTCCACCTTTATTCCGACCTCCTCGTTCCAGGGGTGGCCGTCGAATGTGCCTCCGAGGAGTTCACGGAATTCTTTCCATTTCGGGTTGCCGCCGATGGCGTAGTGGAAGGCGAATATCCCGCCGCCGCCCGATACGAAGTCCATGAAGCTCTTCTTGAGTGCGGCCTCCGCGGCGGCCTTGTCGCCGAGGTCCTTGAGCCGCTCCATGGCGGCGTCCGAGGGGGTGATCCAGGGCCCGGAGGCGTTGCAGAGGGCGATCGCGTCGAAGGTCTTGAGACGGTCTGGACGGAACACCGTCACGTCGTCGCTGACGACCGGCGAGTAGGCGCCGGACTTCTCGCCGATCAATCTGAGGGCGCAGGCCGCGTAGGGAATGTTGTAGCCCTTGTGCGGATCCTTGTCCATGAGGTGCGCCGGCGTGATCCAGACGAGGACGCGGCGCTGTTTCTTGGGGGTCGCGCTGGGCTTGGCGGGGGCGGCCTCGCGGATCTTTTTGGCCTGGTGCTCCGGGATGGTGAGGTTCGGAGGATCTTGGGCGGCGCCAGCGGCAAGGATCGTCCCCAAGGCGGCCGCCAGTGCGCGCGGGTGGGGGATCATGGAATCCTCCTCGTCTTCACAATATCCAGCCTTTACGGTATTCGCAGGAGATCAGCTTGTTGGCCTCGGCGTTGTTGACGATCCTGCCGGTCGACGGGTCGTATTCGAGCGGGCCTTCGACCTGGGTGGCGATGTTTCCGAGCATCAGAAATTCGATGAAGGGGCCGGCGTAGTCGAAGTTGGACCATGCCGGCGGGCCGCCGCGGCAGGCCTGGAGCCACTCCTTCTCGTGGCCGGGGGAGCGCGGAACGGATGGGGCGGGTCCTTTGAAGTCCTTGAATTCGTCCTGAGGCAGGAGGGTGAAGGTGGCGTTGTGGCCGGTGGCGTGGATCATGCCCTTGGGGCCGACGATGAGGAGCCCGGCCCAGTCCTTCCACTTCTTCTCGCCCTTGTCGCCCCAGTCGAGGCCGCGCTTCATGAGGCTCTCTATGTGGTCCCGCGAGCCTGGGCATTTACCGTTGTGCCAGTGGAACGTGACCGGCGGCATCTCCTTGACCGGGGCCCCCTCGGGGGCCGGCCGGGCGGGTATCTCGAAGCGGATATGCTCCCACTTGGGGAAGGAGATCCGGTTGATCTCGGAGACCTTGGCCTCCACCCGGATGGTCGGCCGCCTAGGGCCCGCAGGGAGGTGCCAGAGCGAATGGACGTTCAGTGACATGAACGCGAGGTTGGAGGTGTGGGGGCCCCAGTTGCCGAGATTGCCCGTGGCGAAGTCCCTCCAGGCGTGCCACTTGAGCCATTCGCGGTTGAATGGACGGTCGGCCGAGGGCCCCAGCCAGAGATCCCACTGGAGATATGCAGGGACCTGCTCGCTTCCTTGAGGTGGATTCTTGTGGCCGGGGCCGCCCTGATCGTTCCAGACGTGGACCTCGCGGATCTCGCCCAAGACGCCGCCGCGGATGAGCTCCAGCGCCCGGCGGAAGGGTTCAGCGGCCGTTCCTTGGTTGCCCATCTGGGTGGCGACCTTGTGCTTGCGGGCGGCCTCCCGGGCGGCCCGCGCCTCGTGGACCGTGCGGGTCAGCGGCTTCTCGCAGTAGACGTGCTTGCCGCGCTTGATCGCGGTCACGGAGACTATGGCGTGAGTATGGTCGGGGGTCGCCGCGATGACCGCGTCGATCTGCCTGTCCATCTCGTCGAGCATCTTGCGGAAGTCGTGGTACTTCTTCGCCACCGGGTACTTCGCCTGGGCGTCGGCGGACCTCATGTCGTTTACGTCGCAGAGCGCCACCACGTTCCCGCCCAAGCCGGGGACGGTTTGCACGAACCAGCTGCCACGACCGCTGACGCCGACCAATGCAATATTGAGTTTTTGATTGGCGGAATAACCTTGGGCGGCGTGGCCCGAGGCCAGCACTGTGAGTCCCGCCGATGCGCGGAAAAGATCCCGGCGGCTCATTTGATTTTTCATAGAAAACCTCGCTTTTTGCTATTGTCTGTTGTATATATTATATGATATATAATATCCGACAAAAAGTTTCATGATTTTAAGAAAATTTGCCTTCTAGAGGGGGTTGGATGAAGATAAATCGGAAGTCGTTGAGCGAGCAGATACGCGACGAACTCCTGACCAGGATTGGGGACGGCGTGTTGATGCCCGGCGAGCGGGTGATAGAGTCCGTTGTCGCCAAGGAGTTCGGGGTCAGCTCCATCCCGGTGCGCGAGGCGATACGTGAGCTGGTGGCGATGGGGATGCTCGAATACGGCCATCACAGGGGCGCGAGGGTCCGGGAGGTCGGCATCACGGAGACGATCGAGGCGCTCCAGGTGCGTTCGGCGCTCGAGTCGCTGGCGGTGCGCCTGGCGGGGGATAATCTCCGGGGACGTTTGGAAACCATGCGCGGGGCGGTCCAGAAGATCGTGGAGGCCGCGGGGCGGCGGGACTACGTATCCTTCCAGAAGGCCAACACGGTCTTCCACCGCGAGATCGTGGAGGCGGCGGGCAACGCGATCCTTCTGAGGATGTGGAAGGCGCTCGCCTTCGAGGTCCGCACGCGCGCGATCATGGAGTACATCGCGGGGGCCGACCCCGTTGCGATCGCCAGGGAGCACGATGCGGTGGCGGCGGCGGTGGCGGCGGGGGACATAGAGCGGGCGGCGTCGCTCCTGGCGGACCATTCCAGCCACCTGGTCGAGCATCTTCGGCGGGTGATGGCGGCCGGACAACACCGGCCCGAGGCCGCGGTGACGGGCGGGAAGTAGGTCGCCCGTTTCTTGGTCATCGGCCCCGCGCCTGGGCTTCGTAGAACGATCTGGCCCGCTCATACTCCTTGAGCGCTTCATCACGGAGATCCTTCGAGGGGATGTTGGGGGCGAATGAGATCAACGCATCGACTTCCCTGAGAAGCAGGGCCGCGTCGGCGGCCGACGACGGCCCGCGTCCTGCCACCATGACGAAGAGCGGATTGGTGTGGGCGAACAGGTTGTGCGGCCCGTGGTGCCTGTAGCGGGGCGCATGTGTTCCGAAGCACCTGACCGCGAACCAGCAGGGTTCATCGACGCGGACTTTTTCCTCCCATTCCGCCTCTCCCGCGAAATCCAGGGTCTTTTTCGCCGCGATGACGCGGCCGTTCTGGAGTATCTCGAGGGTGTCTATCGGATAGCGGGATACAAGGCGCACGGACAGTCTCACCTCGGCCGCCGCCGGCAGCGCGACGCCCTCACCCGGCAGCTTGCCGTCGGCCTTGAGCCATAGAAGTGGCCCGTTGGTGACGAATCCGTCGCCGCGCTTGAGCGCTTGGGAGAAGGCCTGTGGGGTCAGCTTCTCCGGGCAGCGCACGTAGACCCGGTTGAAGCCCAAGCGGCTCAGGCGGCCGTACGAGGTCCCGGCCGAGGCGGCGACGCGTATGCCGCAATTGAGCAACCGGTACCAGGTCTTGTACGTGTGCTCGTAGATGGGCGAACGGCCCCAGCCGTCCCCGCTCCAGCGGTTTTCCGCCCGATCCAAAGTTTCCTGCATGCCGTTGTCCAGCACCGACCACGCGTCCATGTGGCCGAGCGCCGCGCTCACGGCGATCTCGGGCTGCTGTTGGCCGTTGCCGGAGGGGGAGAACGGGCGGGCGCGGAGCCACCGGATGGAGATCCCTCCCGCCGCGTGTGCCTGCCTGTCGTAGTGGAACATCGGCGTCATCCTCGGGTCCGCGCCGGGTGGATCTTGGACGGTGGCAGGCAGGCCGATGTAGAAGACGTTTCCGAAATTCCAGTGCTCGATCTCCTGATTCGTGCATACGAGGTGCAGGGGATCGGAATGCTCCCGGCGCAGGGGTAGGTCGCGGGGTTTGTTGCTGGAGTAGATCGTCTGGGCGGCGACGTTGACGTCCTCGGCGCGGAGCATCCTCAAGGGTGTCGGGCCGTGGATGTGCAGGTCGCCGCAATACCAGCCTTCTTCTTCGAGCGCCGCGAGCCGTTCCATCTCGATGCGTATCTCCGTCGGGGCGCCGGGCCTGATCTCCACTGCCCCCTCCCAGTCGCGGTAGCCGAAGCCTTTCATCGCTGTTACGCGGTACTTCCCCGGATGGAGGGGGATCGTGAAGTGTCCCTCGACAAGGGAGAAGCGCGGGGCGTTCGCGGCGTACCATTGCTGCGTCTTGTAGTCCGGCTCGCCCGGGACCACATGGAGATTCCCCGCCTCGTCTTCAACGAAGATCTTGGCGGCAAGTGGACCTTCGTTCCCCTTGAGCACCACGGTACCCCGCAGATTCTGGGCGTCCTGAGAGGGGTGGGTCAGTAGGATTGGAAGCGCCAAGGCGATCAGCGGGCCAGGAGGCATGGGTCCGCTCATTTCCTCGGGGCGCGGGGGGCGGCGTCGGCCGGGAGATCCCCGATCACGAACTGTATGCCGGCCAGCACGTGCCTCAGGTAGAGCGGGTGGAGGTACGTGGCGGTGGAGTGCCCCAGGGTGCAGTAGAAGACGCGGCCGCGGCCGTAGGTCTTTATCCAGCTTATGGGGTAGTCTCCCACTCTGCCTTTGACCACCTCCTTGAGCCAGGCGGCCTTCTCGGCGGGGTCGGGCGTCTGCGAGAGATCCAGGCTCAAGAGCACCCGGACCTTCTGGCGCGAGTACGGGGCGCCGGGCACGTAGGACTCGTCGACGATCTTGAAACTCCTGCCCTCGAAGCAGGCGTTGAGCGGATGGCCGGGTTCTTCTGGCTTGATGACCTGTTCGCCCCCGAAGTGTCCGCCGTGGTATCCGCCCATGAGTTCGCCGAACTCCTTCCAGTCCTTGAGGGCCGCTATGGCGCCGTGGACGCCGGCGACGCCCTTGCCGCCCTCGACAAATTCCAGGAGGCTCTGCTTGATCCGTCTGTCCAGGACCACTGCGGCGTCCTGCGCATTCTTGGGGGGCCGCTTCATCCCCGGCGGGAGGAACGGCTGGCGGTCGTGTAGGTTGTTAAGGAATACGGCGTCGAACGTCTTGATGTTCTCCGGCAGGAGCGCGCGCGGGTCGTCGGTGGCGGTGGTCTCGAAGGCGCGGGTCTTCCTCCCCAGGATCTTCACCGCCTCCTCGCAGAACGCGTTGCCCTCGTGGGTCCACAGCCGCCCCCAGCAGAGCAACCTGCGCGGGCGCGCGGGGGCGGCGGGGGCCTTCTCCGGCGCCGCGGCCTCGATCTTAGCCAGTTCCGCTTCTGAAGGCCTCCTGACGCGCGCCTCCTTCATGCGTGCTTCGAGCGCCTCCGGCGGCGTCGGTCCGGGCCACCACGGCTCCTGCCGGGCCGCCAGGCATGCGAGCGCGAGGGCGAACGGGGGCCTCACGGCATCAGCTCCTTTCCCGACGCCTCCGCGGCGGGCCTCATCGAATGATCGTGAAGCGCCCCGCGGCGGGGTCGATCTTCCACTCGGCGCACCATTTCAGAACCGGTTCGCCGGCCTCGAAGACCAGCGGCAGGAAGACGTTCCTCCCGACGCCGACCTTCGTGTACTGGCTGTAGCGGTCGCCGGCGTATAGATAGACCGTGCCCTTGGCGCCGGCGATCGGTACGACGAAGTCGTGCTGCGTGTTATAGGAGTCCTTCGAGGGCGGATCCGTCCGCAGGATCTTCAGGTCGGCCCAAGGCCCGGCGAGGGACTTGGCGGTCGAGTACATCGTCGCGCTGGAGTTCCATCCGACCAGGGCCGACGTGAACCAGTAATGGGTGTCGTTCACCTTGATGATGTGGGACGCCTCCCGGGACGATTGATCGCGCGGCACCACGTTTCTGTCGCCGCTGACGTTGTCGAAGCCCTCGAAGAGTTTCCGCTCGATCCGCAGGAAGTCCCCCGAGAGCTGGAAGATCGCCAGGCTCGTGTTGAGATACTTCCTGCCGCCCACGTCGCCGTCCATCGTGGCGATGAGGTACGCCTGGGCGCCCTCCTGGTAGACGGACTGGTCGCCGGAGGACCGTCCCGCTTCGGCCGCCTGAACGTTGGCCAGTTCGTAAGGCCCGTCGATGCGGTCGGAGGTCGCGAAGCCGATCCTGTGACGCTTCCATCGCGGCGTGCTGTTCTCGAAGAGGAGCACGTACTTTTTCGACGCGGGGTTGTGGAGCAGGCCGGGCCTGCCCGCCCAGTTTATGTCGCCGAAGGCGCCTTCCCTGCGTACTATGGTGTTTTCGAATTTCCAATCCGCCAGGTTCTTCGAGGAGTAAAGGTGTATCTTCCAGGGCCACCGCCCCGGCGCCGTGTCGTATCCGATCCAATAGAAGACGTCGCCCTGCCGGATGATGTGGCCGCCGTTGCACCATATTTCGTTGCCCGCCGTGTCGCGCCACACCGTGTCGTTTCGGATGACGCCGTCTTGGGGGGCGGGCGGCCCGGCCGCGAGGGCCAGGAAGAGTCCCAGGACCGCCTGCGGTCCGGCCATGCTAGTACTCCCAGCCCTTGCGCGGAGCGGCGTGCACGAGGGCGTCGGCCTCGGCGTTGTTGACCACCTTGCAGTTTACCGGGTCGTATTCAAGTTCCTCGTTGAACTGCGCCGCCACGCTTCCGAGGGCCAGCATTTCCCAGTATGGGCCCGTATTGTCGAAGTTTCCGTACGCGGGCGGTCCCCCGCGGCATGCCTTGTACCAGTCCTGTTCATTGCCGGAAAGTCGCGGGAGCTTCTTGGGATTCTGTGCGTCAATACCCGCGAACTGGTCGGCCGGGAGATAGGTCATCACGACGTTGTGCCCGTTGGGCTTGACCATGCCCTTGGTGCCCACGATGAGGCCGCCGGCCTTGTCGCCCCAGTCCTTGAGCTTCCTGCCGAGGAGCTCCTCGATCCTGTCCCATGCGGCCCTTCCCGGGCCGTTGACCCAGGTGTGCGTGATTGGCGGCAGGCCCTCGCGGGCGGGTATCTTCCAGCGGATGATCTGCCAGGTGGGGAAGGAGATCTTGTTGATGTTGGAGACCTCGGCGGAGACGAGTATGCGGGGCTTCGCCGACGCCGGCATGTTCCACACCGCCCCCATCTTGAGACTCATGAAGGCCAGGTAATTGTGGTGGGAGCCCCAGCCGCCGAGGGTCGAGTTGGTGAAGTCGCGCCATGGGTGGCGCCGGAACCAGCGCGTATGGAACTCGCGGTACCGGGCCGGCCCCAGCCAGAGATCCCACTTCAGGTAGGCCGGACACGGCTCCTGTCCTTGCGGCGGATCCTTGACGTTCGGGCCGGGATCCTCGTTGAAGCCGTAGGTTTCCTTGATCTCTCCCAGCGCCCCTTCTTGGATCAGCTCCACGCCCCGCACGAGGGCGTTGCTGCCGGCGCCTTGGTTGCCCATCTGTGTGGCGACCTTGTACTTCCTGGCGAGATCGCGCATGAGACGGGCTTCGTGGACGGTGCGCGTGAGGGGCTTTTCGCAGTAGACGTGCTTGCCCGCCTTCATGGCGGCGATGGAGGCCGCCGCGTGCGTGTGATCAGGTGTGGCGACGATGACCCCGTCGATCTCCTTCTGTTTTTTCTCGAGCATCTCCCTGAAGTCGTGGAAGAAGGGGACATTGGGGAGTTCGGATCGGGCATAGGATGCCTTGCTTTCATTTACGTCGCAGAGGGCGACGAGATTTTGAACCTTGGGGACGGTGTCCACGAACCACTTCCCTCGGCCGCCGGCGCCGACGAGCGCGATGTTGAGTTTTTGGTTGGCTTGGTAGGATCGGGCGGCTGGGCTGGCGGCCAAAAACGTTAATGCTAAGGAACCTCCAAGAAAGGCCCGACGATCGATACTTTGTTCCATTGAAACACCTCCAGCAATATATCATATATAATATATGCTTGGGGGTGGGGAAATTTCAATAAAAATACAAAAATCACACATGGGGCTGCGGCATCACCAGCGGAACATGAAAGAGGGGCTCTGCGAGGATATACTGTGATGCCGTCCGGCGTGAGATCGGCTTGGCAATGGTGCGGGCAAGTCCGTGTGAAAATTTTGATGAATAGTGTTACTTGGCATGCGACGGCAATTCATCGATTAGGAACCTTCGCCGCGTAAATGGGTGTCTTTCCCTCCGCCGACAGGCCGACCAAATAGAACCAGTCGCCAATGAACCCGTGAGGAGTCTTGCCGGCGCGGCCGGGAAGTGATGGAAGCTTCTCCCATGGCCCCAAGTCGGCGGGGCCGATTCGCGACCGGGCGCACTGATCCGTGAACGCTGTGGCGGTCCCTGCACCGTCACCTTCGAGCTCGCCCCCGATGACGTAAAGGTATCCGCCTTTGACGAAAGCCGCGATGCCGCATGCCTTCCACGGCAGCTTGCGACTGAGCTTCGACCAGTTTCCGAGCGTCCCGTCCGCGTTGGCGCGGGCGGCATAGACGTCGTCGATCATCCCGTCGACGGAGTCGCCCACCCCGAACCGCCCGCCGCGGCCGCCGAACACGTATAGCCGGCCCTCGTGGTACACAACGGATGCACCCATCGGGTGGTATGGAAGAGGCGTCGTCCGTTTCCAGTTGGTCAACGGACCATCCGGCCGGATCCGCGCGAAAAAGACCTTGTTCTGTGAGCGCGGATTGGTGAAGTTTTCGCCTTCATATTCGAACCCGCCGACGTGGTAGAGGACGCGGGTGGGGCCGATTTCGGCGCACGCCCCGCCGCCCCATAGGATAGGTTCCTTGCCGCCGCCCATGCCCTCCTCTTCCATGGCGTTCTGCCACTTTCCCAAAACGCCCGAGGGTCCCAGGATCGCGGTGCGCGCCCGGCCCCAGTGGCCGAAGGCGTAAACGCGCGGGCCCACGGAAACAACCGGGTTGGACCACTTCGTGTCCGAGAACCCCTGGTCTCGGACCAGGATCCAAGGTGCCAGCTGTCCGTCCTTGGACTGCCGCGTCACCCAACAGTCGCGTGAGCCGTGGACCATCAGGTGGAAAAATGGCCCCACTGTCCAACCGGGCGTATATGACACCCGGTCGGCGGGCAGCGGCGTGGCCTTGGTCCAACTGAACCCGTCGGGGGATAATGCCAGGAGGGCCGGCAGAATGCACTTGATCGACATTTCGAGGATAGTATACGAGAAAACCGCGGCGAATGCGGCGGGGTCGCAAGAATGAGGATGGAAGGGCGGGTTTCGATTATGATGAAAGGCGGGGAGGGAATCCTCATGAGAATTTCACGCGCATTGACCGTCGGTTTCCTTGTCGCGGCCGCGTCGCCGGCCCAGGTGGACGGCGAGGGATACCGCCTCGATGCCAGGTCGGCCGTCTACGAGGCGGGTCCGGATCCCGCCCTCGACCTCTCCGACGAGGTCACGCTCGAGGCGTGGGTGAAGGCCGACAGGATGCCCGGCGGCGGCGGGCGGATCCTCGACAAGTCCACCCCCGGCACCTCTGACGGCTACATGCTCGACACGTATCCCGGCAACTCGCTGCGCCTGACCGTCCTCAACGGCGCCGTCGGGCACGACGCGAAACTCCCCGGCGATAGGTGGACTCACGTGGTCGGTGTCTACAGCGCCTCGAAGAGGATCGAGAAGCTTTACGTGGACGGCAGGGAGGCGGCCTCCAGGCGCGACGGGGCGTTCCCACCCCTTTCGAAGACCGGCCACCCGCTCCGGGTCGGCGTTGATCCCGATGACGGGAACCGCTTCATGGGACGCATCCTCCGGGCGGCGGTCTACGGCCGGGCGCTCGGCGCCGAGGAGGTCGCCCGGCGCGCCGCCGGCGGCCCGGCTCCGGAAGGGGTGATCGGTGAGTGGAAATTCGACCCAAAGCCCGGCCGGGTGATAAAGCCCGTCTCAGGTAAGTTGGCCCTCAGGATGTCGGGGTTCGCCGGCGACGACGCGCGGTTCTCCGGCGAGGCCCCGCCGCCGGAAGGACGCCTCACGCTTTGGTACCGCCGGCCCGCCAAGATGTGGGACGAGGCGCTGCCGATCGGCAACGGGCGGCTGGGCGTGATGGTCTTCGGCGGCGCAACGTCGGAGCGGCTCCAGCTGAACGAGGAGACCCTCTGGGACGGTTACAAGCGGGACACCACCAATCCCGCCGCGCTACAGGCCCTGCCCGAGGTGCGCCGTCTCCTCTTCGATGGGAAGAACAATGAGGCCACGGCGCTGGCGGGTCGCGCCATGATGGGTATACCGCACAGAATAAAATCATATCAGTCCTTGGGAGACCTTTTCATCGAGTCGCCTGGCATCAACGCGGTGGAGGACTACCGTCGCGACCTCGACCTGGATGCCGGGATCGCGGCCGTTCGGTTCCGTGCCGACGGCGCGCTCCACTCGAGGGAGATCTTCAGCTCAGCGCCCTACAACGTGATCGTCGCCCGGTGGGCCGCCGGCAGGCCCGGCCGGCAGAGCGCCCGGTTCCGGATCACGAGGAAACAGGACGCCAGGTCCATAGTGGATCCCGCCGACCCAAAGCGCCTGATCCTGCGCGGTCGGATCGCCTGCAAGGACGACAAGACCGGCGAGGAGCGCGGCATGCGGTTCGAGGCGCACGTACTCGTGCTCCCTGAAGGTGGGAAGATTTCCTCGTCCGACAATCAGATTTCCGTCGAGGGCGCCGACGCGATCGTGTTTTTCATCGCTGCGGCCACCGACTTCAGGGGCGGCGATCCGGAGAAGCAATGTCGCGAGTCGCTTGCGGAGGCCTTGAAGAAGCCTTACGGGGTCCTTCGCGAGGCGCACGTGGCCGACCATCGGCGGCTCTTCCGCCGAGTGGAGCTGGAGCTCATGGGCGCCGGGGACGAACCTGAGGCGGCGAAGTTCCCCACCGACGAGCGTCTGCGGCGCGTGAAGAATGGGGCGTCCGACGCGGGCCTGGTGGTGTTGTACTTCCAGTTCGGGCGCTATCTCCTGATGGGTTCATCGCGGCCCGGCACGATGCCGGCCAATCTCCAAGGTATATGGAATGAGCACATGAAGGCGCCGTGGAATTCCGATTACCACACGAACATCAACGTCCAGATGAACTACTGGCCGGCCGAGCCGTGCAACTTGGCGGAGTGCCACCTGCCTCTTTTCGACTGGATGGAGTTGATCGTCCCGTCTGGCGAGCGGACCGCGAAGATCCACTATGGGTGCCGCGGGTGGGTGGTTCATCACCTCTCCGACCCGTTCGGGTTCACCACGCCTGCCGACGGCGTATGGGGAGTCTGGCCCATGGGGGGTGCCTGGCTGGCCCAGCACGCCTGGGAGCACTACGCGTTCGGGCAGGACAAGGAGTTCCTGGCGAAGCGCGGATATCCTCTTATCAAAGGCGCCGCTCGGTTCATTTTGGATTTCCTTGTGGAGGCGCCGCCCGGCACTCCGGTTGCTGGGAGGCTCGTTCCAACGCCTTCACATTCCCCAGAGAATTCCTTCCGAAAGCCGGACGGGACGGTCTCGAAGTTCACTTATGCGGCGACGATGGACCTGCAGATATGCCACGACGTCCTGCGCAACGCGGCGGAGGCGTGCCGCGTCCTCGGGGTGGATGCCGCCTTCCAGGCGGAGTGCGAGAAGGCGCTCCAGCGGCTGGCGCCGCTGCAGATAAGCCGGAATACGGGGCGGCTCCAGGAGTGGATCGAGGATTATGACGAGCCGGATCCTCACCACAGGCACACGTCGCACCTCTTCGGTCTCCATCCCGGTCGGCAGATAACGGTCAGGGGCACGCCGGAGCTGGCGGCGGCGGCGCGTAAGTCTCTGGAGCGGCGGGGAGACGGCGGGACGGGCTGGAGCATGGCGTGGAAGATCAATTTCTGGGCGCGGCTTCTCGACGGCGATCGTGCCTTCAGGCTTCTATCCAATTTGCTCTCCAGTAAGACGCTGCCGAACCTTTTTAACACGCATCCGCCGTTCCAGATAGACGGGAACTTCGGCGGCACGGCCGGGATCGCCGAGATGCTGCTCCAGAGCCACGCGGAGGAGGTGCATCTTCTTCCGGCGCTGCCGTCGGCTTGGCCTTCGGGGGCGGTCAAGGGGTTGCGTGCGCGGGGCGGTTTCGAGGTGGACGTTTCCTGGAAAGAGGGGAAGCTCGCCGCCGCCGCGATCCGGTCGGTCAAGGGGGGAACGGCAAAGGTACGCTACGATAAGAAGGTGGTGGAGATCAAGATCCCTCAAGGGAAGTGTGTCGCGCTGGGGCCTTCGCTCGATGTGAGGTGAGGCCTATTTCTTGTCGGCCAGGTCGTACACGCGGACGTAGTCTACTAGGAAGGCGTCCGGCAGCGTTGCCTTTCGGATGTCCCCGGCCCAGTCGCCTATCTCGTCGCTTATCTTTATGTAGAGGGGCACCTGGCAGACGCCGCCGTCCCTGGTCCTCCATGTCTCCTTGCCATCCACGTAAAAGACGTACTCCTCCGGCGACCACCAGAGGCTGAAGGTGTGGAAGCCGTCCATTACGCCGGGGACCCTGGCCACGAAGCCCTTGCTCTTATGGGCCTTGCCGTAGCCGTCCCAGTGGAGCGCATGCTGGACCCGGTCGTCGAGCCAGGGTTTCTCGAAGATGTCTATCTCGGTTCCGTCGCGCCCCTCGTCGCCGACCTTGCCGACGCAGTCGTTGTAGAGCCAGAAGGCGGACCAGTGGCCCGGTTGTTTCTGCAGCTGGACGCGGCAGACGTAGTAGCCGAAGGCGTGCTCGTACTTGCCGCGCGTGCGGATGCAGGCGTCCAGGAACCGGTCACCCTCCTTGAGCGTGCTCATGACAAGGCGTCCTTTGCCGTCGAGTGAGATCGCCTTGCGGGACCACCACCCGCCGCGGCGGCGGTATTCCGGGACGTCCCACTTGGATTCGTCCAGCTTGGTCCCATCGAACTCGTCGTTCCAGACCAGTTTCCAAGTCTTGCCCGCCGGCGGCGTCGGGAGCGTGTCCGGTGGGGACGGCGCCTGTGGCGGGGCGAAAAAGTGCGCCGCTGCGATGATCCCCGGCAACCAGTGCGCTGCTCTCATTAAAATCGCCCCTCTAATTCTACGCCTCCCCCCAACTGTTAACGAAATCGCGTCGCGATTTCGTTAACAGTTGGGAATGGGTGATATAGACTGACGGGGTGAAAATGATCCATGCGTGCTGGTTGGCCGCCATGTTCACGGCTTGTGGCGTTCCGCGGGAGCGGAGTGGGGCGGAACGCCCCAATATTGTCTTTATCCTGGCCGACGACTTGGGATACGGGGACTTGGGTTGCTACGGGGCGGCGGACATCCGGACTCCCTTTATAGACGGTTTCGCCGCGGAGGGTGTTCGTTTCACGCAGTTCTATTCTAACGGCTCTGAATGCACACCCACGCGGGCCGCGTTCCTCACGGGCAGATACCAACAGCGCGTCGGTGGACTTGAGTGCGCCATCGGGACGGGCGGAGTGGGCCGGTACGACGACGCGGTCCGCCTCCAAGCGGCGGGGGAGCTGGGGTTGCCAACCTCGGAAATTTCCATCGCGCGGCTTCTACGGGAGGCCGGCTACGCCACGGCGATCTGCGGCAAGTGGCACCTGGGATACGATGATAAATTTTCCCCCGTCCAGCACGGGTTCGATTATGCCTTCTACAGCTTGGGCGGCGGCATGGATTACTTCCACCACGTCGAGGATCCTCCGGCGGGGCTCCACGTGCTTAGACTCAACGAGAGGCCGGTGGAGCGGAGGGGATATTTCACGGATTTGATCGCCGATGAGGCCGCGCGTTTCATCGAGAGGCAGGCGGGACGGCCGTTTTTCCTCTATGTTCCCTTCACCGCGCCGCATTCACCCTACCAAGGGCCGGGTGACTACAGGCCGGAGCCGCTCCCGGCAAGCTCGCCGCTGTGGAACCAGGCAAAGGCACCGCCGAAGGTCTACGCCGCCATGGTGGAACGGATGGACGAGGCCGTAGGGCGTATCTTGAAGGCGCTCGATGAACGGGGAATCGCGCGGAACACGCTGGTCGTCTTTACTAGCGACAACGGCGGCACGGCCAGCGCCCGGCCCACGCGGTATTCCGGCATCAAGGGGGGATTGTTCGAAGGGGGTATCCGTGTCCCTTGCCTGGCGCGGTGGCCGGGGGTGCTCCGCCCAGGCACGGTTACGGACCGCATCGCCATCACCATGGATCTGACGGCTTCTTTCCTGCGGGTGGCCGGCGCCGCGCAACCGGAGGGCCGGCCTTTCGACGGAATCGATATCCTGCACGAGGTGGAACGGAATATCCCGCCGGTGCCAAGGGTCTTGTTCTGGAGGGCCCGCAGGGGGGATCGTACTTGGCGGGCCGTTCGTGAGGGCCCACTCAAGTATGTATCCCGGAAAGACGGGGCAGATTCCCGGGAGTTCCTGTTCGACGTCGAGCGGGATCCCGCCGAGTCAAGGGATCTCTCGGCGGAGCGGCCTGCCGACCGGGAGCGGTTGAAGTCCCTGCTGGTGGACTGGGAGTCGCGGGTCCGTCCATCCAGGTAACCAACTGTTAACGAAATCGCGACGCGATTTCGTTAACAGTTGATCAGCGGGTGGGGTGGCCGCGCCTGTAGAGGATGGGTCGCTCCGTCGGCGGGATTCGGGTTTCAACCCCACGATCCAGTGCATCAATCAGGGGGTGGTATTCTTCAATGTTCAAATTGCGCGTCATGACCCAGCCTTTCGGGATGGGTTCGGTCTTCCCCAGCCACACCTGGTCCCCGATGTTGGATATGAGGAAGTCGGAGACGTTATCGAAGATGTAGTGGGCCGAGCCGGGAACGGCCTTGGCGTTGCCGCCATGACCGAAGATTCGCACGTTCTGGCTGTCCTTCAGGATCATGAAGCGCGTAAGGTATTCCGTCTTGACTCCATATATGCTGACGTTGCGGGCCCGCCGCATCTCGCATTGGGCCTCTGATTCGGCGTGCTGTGCGTGTAGATGGTAGAAGGCCAGCGGTCCTCCCGCCTTGTCGGACATCAAAATGTGCCGGTATTCCTTCGAGCATGGGTGGTGGCCGTGGACGAAAAAGTTGTACCACTTGCCCCCGCCGTTGCCCGTTATCAGGACCAGCGGGTGTTTCATCGAGCAGGTCTTGGTGCCGGTCGGCACGGGCGCGAATCCATGGAGCCTCGCCGGCTCCACCGATGCGGTGCGGAAGATGGATTTTCCGCCACAACGCCACCTCAGGGCGTAATGGCCCAGCGTGTCGCCGGGGACCGTTTCGGCGCGGACGTGGTAGTTGACGTGGATGCCGAGGAAGGCGAGCACGACGCCGGCTTCCCCATCGTCCGGCGTGTCGATCAGGGGAGCGGGGCGGTCCGGATCGGCCAGAGGCCCCTCGGGGTCACGCGCCATCAATACCGAAAGATGTTGGCCAGCGCCTATCAATTTGGTATTAGGCCTGAGCTTCAAGGGACGGCTGATCCGGTAGTACCCTTTGGGCAGAAATACCACTTCGTTCCCGTCGATGGCCTTCTGGAGCGCCGCCGTGTCGTCCGTCAGAGAGTCGCCTCTGGCGCCGTAAGGCGGTTCCTTGACGTTGGCCGCCCCCGGCGATTCCCATGATGGGAAGTCGTTCCCCCACAGGTGAGCGGACTGCAGTCCCGGAGGCGGCATCTCCTGCGGCGCCGCGTCGAGGAGCATCCCGGGCAGCCGCCGGCCGTCCACATAGACGGGTTCCTCGAGCATGTATGTCTTGACCTTCCCCGGGGGTATTGAGCGTGCCAGCTCGCGAACGTGCAGCCACCCACCGGCCTTACCGGGGCACCCTTCGCAAATCTTTGCGGCGTTCTTTAGGTATACATTGTTGAGATAGAAGCTGCGCCCCGATGCGATCGCAGTGTTGCCCGTCGAATCGTTCTCGAATACGATCTCGCTGTCGACCAGGCATAGTGAGCCGTTGAAGGGAGCCCATGGGCCGTCCCTTTCGATCACGATGGCAGGTCCTGATCCCCGGGTGATGATGCGCCATCCGACCCCGACCAGCGGGCCCCGCGACTTGCAGACGACCGCCGCGTGCGTCTGGTTGATGAGGGTGATTCCGGCCATGGTCGGGGTTGGCTGCGACCCTGTCCCGTCTGGCCGGAACTCCGGCGGGAACCCGTGTACGTCTATCCCGATTCGGCCGCCGATCACCGTGATCCCGTGATGGCTGCCGCCGGAGCCCGCCGCCCCCTGCATGCCCGCCAGGCCGTGCGTGGCGTCGATGGTGCAGTCCTGAATGCTCGACCCTTCGGCGGCCTGCATGCGGATGCCGACGGCCCCGGGATTTCCCTCGCCGATGGTGATGTCGATGTCGCGGAATATCTGGTTGAAAGATATGTTGGCCTGCGGCACGGCAGGGTCGCCGGGGGGCATGCTCCGGTTGGCGAAATGGACGACGAACTTGCGTCGTGATGGGTCGCCGAATCCCTGGGAGCGGGGGGCCAGAAGCAATCTCGCTCGGCGTAGGGGATCCCGCGTCGAGCCCACCAACACGCAGGGGAATTGGGGCGCACCTACTATGGCCCCATTGGACCGCAGGTACAAATTCTGGGTGCACGTGATGGTATCCGATACCAGGTAGGTCCCTGCGGGAAAGAAGCACACCAGTTGATTGTCACGCGCGAAGTCAACCGCCCTCTGGATGGCTTTGGTGGAGTCCGATCGGCCGGAGGGATCCGCGCTGAATGGCACCGCTGTGACGTCGAGAAATCCCGATCTGGCCATTGCTTGGTTGCCCAGCACCGCAGGCACGTCAAGGTCGATTCCGTCTACTATGGGCCATTTTACGGTGGGATGCAAATAAGGGAGGTATTTGGGGACCATCTCGGGTCTGTATTCGTCGCGGAGCTTGGACCGCAGATTCCTGTGGATGGACTCGATCACCTCTGGAGGGAACTCCATCAGGGGCTTCTCTTGGGGTGGGATCGTGGATACCCATGCCATGGCCAAGACGAAGAAGGGGCATCCGTGTATACGCATGCGCCAGACCTCAGTTACCGCAACTGTTAACGAAATCGCGACGCGAAAACGTTAACATTTGGTCGCGGCAACTGTTAACGAAATCGCGACGCGATTTCGTCAACAGTTGGGGGGCGCAGGGAGGCAAGGAGGGCGAGCACAAGAAGTGCCTCGATGCCGAGATGACCACAGCGGGCCCGGTCCCTCAACGATTCATCCTCGTCATCCTCTTCCTCGCCCGGGACCATGGGGCTCGAAGATGAATCCAGCAAATCCTGGGGTATCAGCTGCTTGGGGGTCGATGGACTCGACCAGAAGAGCTGGGCGGCGGCGCCGCCGCCGTTCTCGTAGTATTCCATCCGGATGGGGTACCAGCAGCCTGCCTGAAGAGAAATGCTCCCGCTGGATTCCGTGGGGCCCCGGTCGTGCCACTGATCTATAATCAGTTCCCCATTGATCCAGAGACGCACCCCGTCGTCGGTGTTGGCTGTGAATGTGTATACCTCCGAATACTGCGCCCGGACCTGCCCGGTCCACCGGACGCTGAAGGTGTCCGCCCCCACGGAAGGATCGGGGGATCCGCTGCCCCAGTTGAAGTCGATCCGCGCGTCCGTGCGAACAAGGGCCAGGTCGGTGAAGTCCATGTTGTTGTAGTATTCTCCCCTCAATCCTTCGCCGGCATCGGGCGGCGGATCCGAAAAAACTAACCGGAAACCGTCGAAATCCCCGACCGCGCCCGTGGATCCGACCGTGTCCATCGCGAGCCTCATCACCTGTATCCCCCCATCGAGGATTACCCGACGCGATACGACCCGCCAGAAATCCCATCCCCCCGTGTCGGGGACGGTAATGGCACCGGTCTTGTCAACGCCGTTGAACTCTACGTGGAATGTCCCCCCCGCGCCGGCCGATGAAACCCGAACCTCGAGCGTGTACGCCCCCGCAGAAGCGACGTTGATGGTGTATTCCATCCACTCCCCGGCCTGCACGTAAGCGATCTTGTATCCGCCGCCGGCGGTGCCCGAGCCGCGGATGTCCGGATGCTCCAGGCACCGGACGGGATTCCACATCGAAAAGTCTCCGAAGTTGTTGGTGCCGTCTTGGTATGCCCGACCCGTGCCGCCGTGGTCGAAATGCTCCGCCTCGACGGCGCCGGGGACGGCCCAAGGCGTGCCCGGGAAGGCTATCTGGCCCAACGACGGACCCCACGCCGCCGGATCCTTCGCGCGCGCCCACCACTCCTCTGTGGCCGCGGCGCGGCTCCTGCTCCATGCCGCCAGGACGCGCCCGCCGGCGTCGATGACGTAAACCGGATAATTCCCGTCCCAGCGAGAGAATTTCAACCTCCTGGTCCCCGTGACGTAGTCCGCCCGGGTGAAGGGGTGAAGTGGCTGTGCGTCCCAGTCAGTGGACGGTTCGCTGTAGGTGTCCCCGCGATCCCAGCGGTTCTCGTAACAGGTGGTTCGAATCTCCGTGTCCGGCAACTCCCACAGGCGCGACTTCGGCGTATCGGCCCACATCTGAGATCCGCCCGGGAACATGACCACCCGCAGTTTCTCGAGAACCACGCAGGCCGCCCAAGGATCTATCCACATGTTGTACTCGTTCTTTGACGTCATCTCGCTCCCCGATTCCATCCCGGCGGCCCAAGCCACCAGTACCTTGTCGGCGATCGAGTTGTCCAGGAGCCACGCGTCGGCCACCGCCGTGGCTTGGCCGCCCATGACTATGACCAACGGCTTGGCGGCCGATGCCTTCTTGGCCTCGCTGACGATGAGCCGGCTCCCCGGGGTATCGATAGGCTTGGTATCCTCGATGCGGCCTGAGGCCGGGCGCCTGAGGCTGACGCTGGGACCGGCCGAGCAGTCGGGTATGTTCCGGAACCCGCTGCGGCGGCCCTTCTCGATGAATTCCTGCCGCTCGCGGATGAGTTCGGCCTCGGGAAGCGGCTGGTTGCCACGGTCCCACTCTCCGTACGAGCAGGTGGTGATGATGCCCCTGAGATTGATCCTGCCCGCACTGGCCAGGGCCATCACCTCCAGGTCGGTGAAGCCCGACTCCAGGCATCCGTCGTTGTCATAGATCACGGGGTTAGTTCCGTCGTATCCCAGCGGCTCGTTCTGAATGGCCAGCGCGGGGACCGCCGCCAGCAGGACGACCGTGGGCGCCGTGAAACGGACGACCTTTGGACAGACCATGACCGCTCCTTCCTTTCGCTCGCCCGAACCGAATATGTCAGTCGCGGCGGGGGCCGCTATGGGGGCGCCCGCCTGACGACGAGGTAGCACAGTATGGTGTCGCTGGACTCGTCCTCCGTCGTCCCGCCGCCTCCCACAATCATCGTGATGTCCCCGTCTCTGACCACGACGGGTACGTCTTTCCGCTCCAGCAGCTTCCGGGGCCTGGTCACGAATGCGTTTATGACCTGCAGGCCTTCCATCCACACGTGATGCGGCCCCTGTATGTAGTCGCCGTGATCGCCCACGCAGATCGTCGCCAAGTATCGGCCCTCGGGGACCTTCATCGACCATGTCTCCCTGTGGTTCGACCATCCGACCGCCAGCTGCGACGCGGTGAGCGGGTCGCGGACGTTGGGGAAGGGTCCGGCGGGATTCCGCCCCCAAACCGGCCCGCCCTTGAACGTGGCCCCGGGGATCTTCTGGTTCGGGCCCTTCCACCCATAGCCCCGGCGGGGGTCGAACTCCTCCCCGGAATCGAGGAACACGCCTTCCGGCAACTCAACGCCCTTGGGGCCGAATTTGATGATCACCTTGCCTGTGGCCACCAGCGCCGCGGCTGCCGGGCTTTCCGGCGGCATGGGTCTTGCGGCAAGCTCAACGCCTCGTGCCGCCACAGCGTACTGTCCGCCCGACACGTCCACTGATCTCCCGTCTGAACGCCGCACGAGGCGCACCCTGCCCTTGGCCACTTCCAGCCTGGTTGAGGCGGCGTCGGCGGATATCTTAAGGCGCGTGCCGAGCACCGTGGCGGTGCCGTGGGGCGTAATGAAGACCATGGGCTCGCCCGCCGGCTGCCGCGTCACGAACGCGCGCAATTCGCCCCGTTCGAGATCGACCTTCTTGCCGCGTTCCTGCCGCAGCCCGCGCACCAGCGAATCGCCGATGACCTCCAGGGTCGTGCCGTCCGGATAAGCGAGCGAGGCTAGGCCGCGCGGCCCTTCGACCTGGATGGGCAGTTCCGGGGCGATGTCCTGCCCCGCGGCGGCCGGGCGCCCTCCGGCGAGCACGCTGCCTTCTACCCGCTCAAGGCGGGCCGCGGCGGGGACGGTCGCCGGTCGCGTGGGAGGTTCGTGAGGGGGCCCCGGCGCCGGCGGCAGGGCGGGTTCCTTCGCAGGCGGCGGCGCTGCTTCCTCCCGGATGGGCGGCTGTGGTTGTGGAGGCGGCGTCTCCCGCCGGACCGGCGGCGGTTCGTGCTTCGGCGGGGCCGGCGGTTCCTCAGCCGCCGACGGAGCGGGCGCCGGTTCCTCGCGGTGCGCGGCCGCCACGGGCGGTACGCCCGGTCTGGGCCTGGCGACGGCCAGAACCAGGATCAGTCCGACGACGAATCCCGCGGCGGCCAGTGCCGGGACGAACGGATAGGAACCGGCGGTCCTGAGGGACCATTTCCAAGCGGCCCGCGGGCGCCTTTTCTTCCCGGCGGCCAGCCTGGCGCGGATCGAGCGGAGGAGTTCCCCGGCGCGCTCCTCGGCTGCGAGCTCGGCCAGCGCCCTGTGCTGCCGGGCCAGGGCCGCGGCGCGCGCCCGGCAGGCCTCGCACCCGTAGAGATGCGCCTCGAGCGCCCGGGCGTCATCCGCCCCGGCGCCTCCGGCCAGCAGGTCGCTCAGGACGCGTTCCGCCTCCGGGCAGGTCATGCCGTGGCCTCCCTGCGTTTTCGCTGGACGCATTCTTCGAGGCTGAGCCGCGCGCGGTGGAGGATGGTCTTGACGGTGTTGAGGTTGGCGGCCATGGCCCGGGCGATCTCCGCCAGTGGGGAGCCGTCGAAGTAATGTGCGCGGACGACGCGGGCGCCACGCTCGTTGTGAAGCGCCAGCGCCTCGAGGCATTTCCGCAGCGCCTCGCGTTCGTGGGCGGCGGCCTCCGGTGAGGGATCGTCGAAGGCGGCCTCGATGATTTCCTCGCCCGCCGCCGCGGCGCGGCGGGTCTTGCGGCGCGCCGAGAGCGCCTCGCGCCGCGCGATCGCCTTGAGCCACGACGCGAAGTCCGCCTCGCCGAAGTAGAGGTGGAGCTTGCGGTATGCGATGAGGGCCGTCTCCTGGACCGCGTCCTGGGCGGCGTGGTAGTCCCCGCAGATGGTCCGGCAATAGGCCATGAGCATCGGCAGGTGCGGCAGTATCAGGCGTTCGAACGCCTCGCGGTCGCCCGCCCGCGCCCTCCGCAGGATATCGTTTTCCCCGTTCATGGCGCCCCGCTACAGTCTATCCCTAACGTCGCGAGGGCCGTCGAAGGTTTCAGAAAAAGAGCTATGATGTGGGGGTGAATCGTGGGAGATTACGGCGATGATAAGGGATTCGATTTGCATGGCGCTGGTGGGATTGGCAGCCGTGGCGGGTTGCAGGTCGGCGGGGACGACTCGGCGGGTGGTCCTGACCGACCGGGCGCCGGCTCCGATAGGTCCCTACTCGCAGGCGGTCGTCGAAGGGGACTTTGTGTTCGTCGCCGGTCAGGGCCCGATCGACCCGGCGACGGGTAAGTACGTGCCCGGTGAGATCCGGTCCGAGGCGCGCCTGGCGCTGGAGAACATCAAGGCGATCCTGGAGGCGGCGGGTACGTCGCTGGAAAAGGTCGTGAAGGTGAACGTCTACCTGAGGGACATGAAGGATTTCCCGGTGGTGAACGAGGTTTATGCGCAGTATTTCAAGCAACCAGCGCCGGCGCGCGCGACCATCCAGGCCGGGGCGCTGCCGCTGGGGATGGGGATCGAGATCGAATGCGTGGCGGCCCGGTGACACGATCAGTCTCTGGTTCCTCTTGATCTTTTCCCCGCGCCGGAAGACCATGTCGGGCCATGATAGCACTGGCGGCGGCGATCCTCCTCGGCCAAGTCCAGGTGCGCGACGCGCCCAAGGACTGGCGGCTCCTGAAGTCCGAGAATTTCGACATCTACTACCCCGCTGACGAACTCCTCCCGCGCGCCCGCCAATTCGCCGGGTGGTTCGAGGACGCCCGCGAGCGACTGGCCGCCAAGACGGGGACCGCCCCACGCCGCGTCAGCGTCTTTCTCTACGCCTCCTTCCACGACCTTCTTCAGGGGAGCTATCTCGGCTCCTTCGGCAGGAAACCGCTGGCCGACCGCCTGCGGGAGGAGGCCCTGCCGGAACGCGGCCGCGAGATCCGTTTCTGCCGCCCCAACCCGAGATCGCGCGCGCTGGCCCTGGCGGAGCCGCTCCGCGACCGCATATTCATCCACTGCCAGCCCAGCGACCGGTGGAATGCATGGTTCGCCCGCCACGAGCTGGCCCACCACTCGCAGTTCGAACTCGTCTTCCCCTGGCGACTGCCCAGCTGGCTGGTGGCCGCCAAGGATCCGCTCCTGGCATGGTGGTGGGTCGAGGGGGGCGCCGAGTACCTCGCCGGCATCTTCGATCCGCGCACCGACGAGTACATGCGCGATCTGGCCCGCGATGGCCTCTACGACCTCAAGGAGCTCTTTTTCCCGGACGTGCTCAACCCCTACGACTTCAAGGCAACCTACTACGAGGGCGCTTACTTCTGGCGGTTCGTCGAGGAGAAGTACGGGCGCTCCCGGGAGCTTTTCCGGGCGGTCGGAGACGGCCTGCCCATCCCGTCGCAGGCCCCGCTGCAGGGGGTCGTGGGAAAGCCGCGGGAGGAGATCGAGCGCGAGTTCGCCGAGTACCTCAGCGCGAAGTGGGCCACCGTCCTGGAGGGCCGCGGCGCCCCCGCCGAGCGGCTCACGGACAGCCGCGCCTACTACCGGCGCCGCTCCTGGGGAGGCCGCTGGAGCCCCGACGGAAAGCGCTTGGCGTGGATCGGTGACGTCGATGTTTACCCGGATCTCTACGTGGACGGCCGCGGTATGTTCGGCTGGCGGCGCGGCGTGGACGTGGGATACGTCGTCTCGCCGCCCTCGTGGTCTCCCGACTCGCGCCGGCTGGCCGTCGTAGAATGGACCACCAATCGGGACAACATCGTGCTTGTGGACGTGGACGGCGGCACGGAGACGATCCGGCTTCCGTTCGACGAGATCTACGACCCCGCCTGGAGCCCCGACGGCGGGCGGATCGCCTTCACGGCGCTCAAGCACGGGACGAGCGATCTCTATATCCTCCACCTGGCCGACCGCCGCCTGGAGCGGCTGACGGAGGATCCAGAGGGCGACTTCCAGCCCGCATGGAGCCCGGACGGGCGGCTGGCCTATATAAAGGAGATCGCCGGCCGCACCGTGCTCTATGTACACGGCCGCGGCCCGGTGACGCGCACATGGGCGCTCATGGAGTACCCACAGTGGTCGCCGGACGGGAAGACGATCATGGTGGCGGCCGACGTGGGGGGCGTTTACGACGCCTTCGCGATCCATCCCGAGACCGGCAAGGCGAGGCGCCTGACGAGATTCGCCGGGGGGGTGTCGTATCCCGCATGGCATCCTGACGGCTCCATCGTGGTGACCTATTTCGAGGGACGCGGGCAGGATCTCTACCGCGTGCGGGTGGATCCGCAGGACGAACCGGACTTCGACCAGGAGGATCGACGCGCCTGGTACGACCAATTTCGTCCCCCCGAACCGAGGGGTGCGCCGGAGGAGAAGACCCGCCGGTGGGGGGTGAACTGGCTGATGTTCCCGGTGACGAGCATGTCGCTGATCGTGCCCGGCCTCGAGTTTGAGTTCGGCGACCTCGACGGCGAGAATGCGGTCTCCATCTCCGGCTCTGCGATGTCCTCGGGGTCGTGGGGCGCGGGGATGACGGTTTCGAACACGCGCTGGCGGCCCACGGTGGGGGCATCGGTGCAGTACGGACGGTCCGGGGATCTGATTGAGGGGGGCGCGCAGCCGTTCGTGAATGTGCCGCTGTGGCCTTTCATGGAGGTCGGGGCGGGGTGGATGGGGCGCTATCGCGAGGAGCGCGACGGGTACGATTACGTGGCCGATTACTTCGACAGCGGCCCGGTGGCGTCATTCCGGTTCTCGAACCAGGACGGCTACCAATACCGCGATCCGGCGTGGGGCTGGGCCTTCGGCGGCTCGGCGGCGTGGCTGAGCGATCACTTGGGGGGCGAGCGGGAGCGTCGTGAGTACTTCGGATTCCTGGAGATCTCGCTGGACTTCGTTCAAGACTTGATCCTCTGGACCCGCGTTAGGTGGGAGAAGGCGGTCGGCAGGGAATTCCTGGAGGCGGAGCTGCTGGAGATCGAGGGCGCGGTGCGCGGCGCCAGGGATCTCGAAGGGGTGGAGGGCGGGGCCGTCACGGTGGAGCTGCGATTCCCGATATGGCGCGACCTGCTCTGGAAGCCGTTCGAATTCCTGGGGCTGGGGGAATGGCTGATATTGAAGGACCTGCGCGGGTTCGCCTTCGGGGACGCCGGCTACGTGGGGTGGGAGTTCCGGCACGCGAGGGACGACGACTTCGGCGCCGCGAGCGCCGGTCTGGGGCTCAGGCTGGATTTCTCGTTCATGTTGTGGCCCCTGGTGAACGGGCGTGTGCCGGTGCGTCTGGAGGGCTGGTGGGCGATTGTGGGGCAGGACGAGAGGGACGCGCGCGGCGCAGCGGGGTGGGGGGTCCAGCTCGGGTTCTGATGCGCCCCTATCCGAATGGTCGCGGATGCGCCGGAATGATTCGATGGAACCCAAAGGATGGCGGCTTCGTATCCAGCCAATGCCAGGTGCTCCCCTCCGACTGGACCACCCGGAAGGTTAGAATCCTCCCCCAGTTATACGTGAACGCTACACGATCTCCAATCCTTGCGGCTTGTGCCTGAGTCGTCCGTTGACTCTCGCGTTGCGATGTGTACAATTCGCTCGGCCCTCGCGGAGGATAGGGCCACGCTGAAGAGCGACCCGAGCGCCGCGAGGGCCC
>FWPU01005239.1_pt1 | contig 28576 bp, 27 predicted proteins | sample 2228361 | NCBI WGS metagenome assembly FWPU01 (sample SAMEA103939777, study PRJEB20133) | metagenome
ACTTTCCAACATTCCTTTCACCCGATAAAGGTGACGTTGGCATAAAATATTATTGGCCATATTTCCAGATGTTACACCGACGTTGAGGAGGAGAACCACCAGCACGGCACAATGTCGTGCGCCCTTTGGAGCGCTTAATCCTTTGATTTGCTTCGGCATTTACCGGAGATCGCGGATCGGCCGCTGATCACGCGGGCCAGCCGGCTTCGCTGTCGCACGGCCTTAGCCGCGGACACAGAATCAACGCGGCGGGATGTGGCCCTGACCGCCTGCGAGAGACGCGCGCGGCCCCACGGCTTGCGATCGAGCTACCCCGGATCGCCTCGCGCATTGCCATCGCCGCTCGGCTTTTCCCCTCCGGAATCTAATCGATCATTAGAGCCATTTTCCGTTTGAATCGAACGCTCTCGACCGCCGTTCGTCCCCACCCCTCGATCAAATCCGGGGTCAACTCCAGCGGGGACCCCGGGGCGAAACACTGATGCTTTCCGGGATTCCCGCTTGCGCGGCAATGAGCGGATGTGGATCGACCGAAGCGGAACATTCTCGAGATTGATCGTCGTAGGGCGTGCATCGATTTTTGCCGCCGGGCCAGATACGGCCGCAGCGATCCGAACCGCACAGGAAAACTTCGCTATTTTCTTGCTCCGGCGAATCACGCAAAGATTCCCGCAGTTTATGGCCGCTCGCGCCCGGCGGGCCGGATGCGGCCTTGCCAATGTGGCCGGTCGTGCCGTGACGGTGCCCCCCGACGCGCGCGGGACGGCGCTGGCGGAGGGCTCGAGCGGCGTCGAAGTCTGCTTTCCGTCGCTGGCCGAATGGAGTGCAAGCCGCGCATGACGACCGCGACCATCAACATCAAGGGGCTGGTGTTCCTGGTTGCCGACGCAAATCCGTATTTCTCCCGCATCATCGTCGGCCTGCTTCGCAGTTTTGGCGCAACCGCCGTCACCGAGGTGCGCAATTCATTCGACGCGATTCAGATGTTGAATAGTCAGAAGATCGACATCCTTTTGTGTGACGACAAGCTTCCGCCGCACGGGGGCTTACAGGTCACCCACGCCATCCGCCGCAAACGCGATAACGAGAACCGCACAATCCCGATTTTGATCATGTCCGGCGAGACGCGCGAGTCGCTGGTCAAGATCGCGCGTGACGCCGGCGCCAACATGGTGTTGGCGAAGCCGGTTTCAGCCAGCAGTCTCTACGATCGGTTGGCCTGGATCGCGTTCACACCACGGCAGTTCGTGGATACGCCTTCCTATTACGGGCCCGACCGGCGCTTCAAGAATGAGCCCTACCCGGGAGTCGGCCGCCGCAAGACTGACAAGCCCGCCGAGGGGGTGGCCGGCGCTCCAACGCCAGACCAGGGCGACAATACCGTCCCGGCGAGCCCGGCGCTCATGGAACAGAGCTGATGTCCAATCCTTCCACCGACGACCCCAACACGTTCTTCGTCGAGACCAATTTTCAAAAGATGGCGCGGCGCGCCGGCGGTGTTCCGCGCGACCAGGCGCTCGAGAACGCCCGCGTGACGCTTGAGACAATCAAGCTTGGATTCCGGGACTGGCTCGACGGCGAAATCGCGGACCTCGCAGCGCAGATCCGCAAAGGACGCGCGGGGCACTCGGCCGGAGCCGCCTGGGCCGAAGCCGCCCTCATCCATTGCCGGCAGATCCGCGATGTCGGAGCCACAATGGGGTTTCAACTCGTCACGTTCATTGCCGGAAATCTGTGCGAGATGCTCGACGGCATCGTCGCGGGCACCAACCCCCGCAACGAGATGATCGACTGCCACATCGATGCGCTCTATCTCGCCAAACAAGAGCAGTATCGGCACCTGAGCCCCGAGCAACTGCCCGAATTGAGCGACGGCCTGCGGCGGGTGCTGGAGGTGGCGCACAGCGGCGCCTCCGGAGCAAAGTAGCACCGTCGGTCCACCGGCTATTAAGCAGGCCCCTCCGCAAGCGCACCGTGCATGCGCTTGCGTTGAAAATCGACGACCTGCTGTGCGGTCGCCCGGCGCAGGCGTGTAAAGATGACCAGGCTCTGCTCGAGCTCCTGGTGGCCGATGCCGTGGTCGGCCGCACGCAGCTTCAGGATTTGCCTCACCGTCGGCCAAGCAAAGCCGATCGCCTTGGTGATGATGAGGATCGTTTCCGGCCCCTCCTGCACCATCGCCCGTTCCACGCTCTCGATGGGTAGGCCGCAGAGCGCCGCCAATGCTGCGGTAGTTTCTTCGAACTTGCCGGCGCCGGCAAAGCCTTCGAGCTGGTTTTCGTCGAGTTTGCCGGCGGATAGGAGCGCTGCAATCTGCTCGCGGGCGGCCGCGTAGTCCCGCGAATTGAGGCTGGTTTCCGCTTGTATGGCGCGTGCCGCTTCGGCCACCGCGCGCTGTACAGCGCTTGGCATCATGAACAGCGCCGCATCGAGCCTGATACGCACCTCGTGCGAGGCGCGCACCAGCAACCGGAGCAGGTGGTGACGGGGAATATCGCGCCGCAGGCCGACCGAGGTCGTCAGCTCGGCGTCGCCATGCGACCGCTCCACCAACGTCATGAACCCCATTTCCGAGAACGTTGCACCAGGATTCTCCGCAACGCTCAACACCACTGACCTGTCTCCGCGTTCCAGCAGCACGTCGGTAACCGCGGCATCAAGCGATTTGCGGCGCGCGATTGCCATGAGGTGCTGTTGACCCTTGGTTCGCGCCTGCTCCGTCAGCAACTGGTTGTCGAGCACCTCGGATTTTTCCAACATTGGTCGCGCAACTTCGATCGCATCGTCGGACGCCAGAACGCGGCTGATCTTCGGCGGAGCGTTGCGAATCTCGGCAAGACGACCGGCCAGCGTCGCCTTGGCGGCGGATTCGATCGACGTCACTAGGCTGTTGAATACGTCATCGAACAGAGTCACTTGCGCACCACTGTAGGACTCCGCGCCGAACTCGAACAAATCGGTGATGCGCGCAAGCACTTCGCGCCGCCGCTCGGGCGTGCCGCGCGCCAGAACTTCATTGAGTTCTTCGATCAGAGCAAGATGCGCGCTCATTGCTCCTCGTCCGAAACCTTGCATCCTTCGCAATGGAACGCGCGCCGTCGCCGTGACGCCAGCGGCGTCCTCGGGTTATGGCCTAGCGTATTGGTAAGTTTTTAATACTTGATAAAAACATGAATTGGCTCCGATCGGTCGGTCGATGCGGAGCAGCTCTGGCGTGGCGCAACGCGCGCCAGCCTTTACGCAACGGTCAGCAGCGCCGTTTCGCGCGCGCATTAACAGGAGCAATCGTGCCTCCGTACGTGGAATACGGTCCGCATGCGGTGCATTCGATTGCAAAGGCGCACGTGCGGCGAAATCGCACGGCGGGCCGCGCGGAGTGTGTCCCCCTCGAGGACGCGGCCTGCCGCGAAGGGTCTCGTGCCTGATGCATGAAATTGCCTGGCGGCCGAGGCGCATCGCTGCCCACCGCCGCTCGCGATTCGTACGACAGCTTGGCGGGCGCTCGATTGAGACCGGCTTTGACTCTTGACCTCCTGGGCAAGGTCCGCCCAAATGGGGTAGATTTTTCCCCTGACTTTGTAGGGAGGAAAGCCATGTCGAGACTTCCGTGCGCGATCATTGCGTCCGTATTCCTCGCCACGATGACCGCGGCGCAGGCCGCAGACGTGCTAGTGACACAGTATAAAAACGACCCATCCGGCGCGCCCTATGCCATCGCGCTTGAAAAGGGATTCTTCAAGAAACACGGCGTGGACATCACCGGCATCATTTCCGGCGCCGGCGGCGGCGCTTCGGTGCGCGCGGCCATGGCGAGCGAACTCGGCTTCGGTGACGTCACCGCCGCCCCGGTGATTGCCGCGGCGACGCAGGGACAGGACGTCAAGATCGTCGGTATCACCGCGCGGTCGCTCGCAAGCCTGGCGGTGGTCGTGATGCCCAATTCGCCGCTCAAGACCGCGAAGGACATGAAGGGCAAGAAGTTTGGCATCAGCAATCCAAAATCGCTCGGCGAAATGATGGGCGTGCTGGTGATGGAGCAGGCCGGGCTGAAGCGCGGGGACGTCGAGATGGTTGCGCTCGGCAGCCTGGGCGGCGCGCTCACTGCCCTGGAGAAGGGCGCAGTCGATGTTACCGCCATGCCGGTCATTCTCTTCCGGACCAAGGGCGGTGAAAGCAAGTACCGAATCCTCGTTGGCCCCAAGGATCTTCCGCTCGTGCCTTCGCAGGTCGGCATGGCCACGACCAAAGCGATCAAGGAGAACGCGTCGAAACTGCGGGCCATCCAATTGGCGCGCCGCGAGGGTACGAAGTTCATTTATGAGAATACCGAGGAGGCAATCCGGATACTTGCCAAGGTTTACCAGCCAATGGAAGCGAAGGACGTCGCGATCATGATCAAGGACCTGGTGGCCGCGAAGTTCTGGAGCGAAGGCCGCATCGAGATGGCCCTGCTGGAAAATACCGTACGGGCCATGAAGAACGTGGGAATGCTGGAGAAGGACGTTGATTTGAAGTCGGTGGTCGACGCTTCGCTGCTACCCCCCGACCTGCAGAAATAGCGGGCGTCTTTCAATTATGAAGGTCGAGAGCCCGGCGTCGCAGATCCACGCTTCTCTCTCGGGTGTGACGCGGATCTATCCGGGAGTTGCCGGCAATCCGCCTGTGCATGCGCTCGGGCCGGTGAATCTGGAGTTGCGTCGCGGGGAATTCTTCGCCGTTGTCGGCCCTTCGGGCTGCGGCAAATCCACCTTGCTGGAAGTACTGGCGGGCCTGCAGCCTGCCACGTCCGGCACCGTGATGTTCGAAGGGGTGCCTGTCACCGGCGAGGTGCCGGAGGGCATCGGCGTCGTGTTTCAGGAAGACGCGAGCTTTCCCTGGCTCACGGTTGCGGACAACACCGCCTTCGGACTGCGTCGCAGCGGAATGGCGGAGAGCGAGATCCGCCGCCGCGTGGACGATGCGCTGGCGTTCATGGGACTCAAAGACTTCGCGCGCGCCTATCCGGCGCAGCTCTCCGGCGGCATGCGCCAGCGCGTCTGCATCGCCCGCACGCTGGTGCTGCAGCCGCGGCTCATCCTGCTCGATGAGCCGTTTGGCGCGCTCGATGCCCAGACGCGCCTGTTGATGGGCGACGAGGTGCTCCGCTTGTGGCGTCGCACCGGCGCCACGGTATTGCTGATCACGCACGCGCTCGACGAGGCGGCGATGCTTTCCGACCGCGTCGGCGCGATGTCGGCGCGACCGGGGCAGTTTCTCGAGATCGTGGAGACCGGATGGCCGCGCGAACGCGACAGTACCATCGTCGGCGACCCCAGATTCGGCGAGATCACCGGACGGCTGTGGGACAATCTCCGCGGTGAGTCGCTGAAAGCGCTGGGCCACGCGCGCATGGCGGCAGAATGAGCAAGATCGCCTGGTTGAGAGTCGCGGTCATCGTCGTCGCGGTCGGCCTGCTCGAAGCCGCCTGCCGCGGGGGCTTGATCGACTATCGTGTCGTGATTCCGCCCACCGAGATGGCGAGCGCGCTGGCTCACATGCTCGTCACCGGACAGGCCAATGATCAGATCGTCCGCACTTTCGGCATCGTCGTTATTGCGGTCGCGATTGCCGTGGTGCTCGGTTTCGTCCTCGGCGTCATCGTTCATGCGCTGCCGCGGGTGCGGCAGGCGCTCGATCCGCTGTTCGCCACCTATTACGCGGTGCCGATCTTCATCTTCTATCCGGTGATGATCGCGATATTCGGGCTGTCGGTCGTGCCGATCATCCTGATCGGGGTGCTGAACGCCATCGTCGCGATGATCATTGCCACGCTGAACGGGCTCGATCGTGTACCGCGCGTGCTGACCAAAGTCGGTCGGGTGCACCGAATGGGCACGGTGTCCACCGCGTTGCGCCTGAAGCTTCCGGCCGCGGCGCCGTATTTGTTCACCGGCGTCAAGCTGGCGGTGAGCTACGGCTTTATCGCCGTGATTGCCAGCGAATTCATCATGGCTCCTGCGGGGCTCGGCCGCGTCATTTCGGATGCCTATTCGGATTTCAACAATCCGCGCATGTATGGGCTGATGCTTCTGCTGGTTATCGTGGCGACCGCAGTCAATATGGTGCTGCACGTGTTCGACCAGCGCTGGGCGGAGCGGCGGGGAATCGCGAGAACATGACCCTCACCAGGCGCACGACCGACACGCTGATCATCGTAGTGGCGCTGCTGCTGACATGGCAGGCGCTGCACATGGTGGTGGGTGCCACCGCCTTGCCGGCACCGGGTCCGACGCTGACCTACCTTGCCAAGTTCGTTCCGAGCGCGCGCTTCGTGGAGAATGCCTGGGCGACCCTGGAAAGTTTTTTCTATGCCTTGATCATCTCGTATGCGCTCGGTCTTGCCATCGGCGTGTGGATGGGCGCGCATCGCCTCTCCGGGGCGGTCGGCGAACCGATCCTGATATCGCTCTACACACTGCCCAAGATTACCCTGTATCCGGTCGTGCTGCTGATTTTCGGGTTGAGCATGTCCGGCCGCGTGACGTTCGGCGCCATGCACGGCGTTCTGCCGGTGGCGCTGATGACCATGAACGCCATCCGCAATATCCCGCCGGTGTATTTGAAATCGGCACGCACCATGCATCTGTCGAAGTGGCAGACAATCCTGACTGTTTTGCTGCCGGCGACGCTGCCGGAGGTCGCGTCGGGGCTGCGCATCGGCTTCACCCTGACGCTGCTCGGCGTGTTGCTCGCCGAAATGTTCGCGGCCAAGCACGGCCTCGGCTTCCTGATCATCAACGCGATGCATCTCCTGCAAGCCGAGGAGATGGTAACCGTCACCGTGGTTCTGTTCGTTTTCGCTGCGCTCGCCAATTCCGCGCTGCTGTGGATGGAACACCGCCTGCACAAGCGGGTTTGATTCTCGCCGATCGCGGCCCTGCTGCAAACGCCGACGGGGTCGCCAACCTCGCCGGGGCCGGAATGTGCAGTTCCTTTGTTGAGCGCGTCGGGAAATTTGTTGAACGCGTCGGGAAAGATGCAGCCTTGGAAACGCGGCTGACCGCTGTTGCCGCGGGAATAGCCAAACGCACGCGGATTGTGCATTGCACAATACGCAGGCTCGGATGTCTGAAGAATGCGCAATTGCAGGCCCGCGGGCGCGGCCTGCAGTGTTCTAAGCAATTGATTTAATTCATCCAACCAAGGATCGGCGATTTGGCACACAGCTTGAAAGAGCGATGTGAAGATCGCGCGCCTGGTGCGTCCAGCGCCAGTCTGGACAGGGGGCACGAAACGCACGGTGCCAACACAGGAGTTGCCAATGACCGCCGCGTCCAAGATCGCCAGCGAGAAGTTGACCCGCCGCACGATGCTGAAGGGTGCGGGCGCCGCGGCGCTCACCGGCGCGCTCCAGAGTCAGTTTCCCGGCGGCGTGCCTGTCGCCCTGGCTGCAGGGCCCGAGGTCAAGACCGCCAAGCTCGGCTTCATCGCGCTTAGCGATGCGGCTCCCCTGTTCGTCGCCAGGGAGAAGGGGCTCTTCGCCAAGCACGGCATGCCTGGTGTCGAAGTCCTCAAGCAGGCCTCGTGGGGTGCGACGCGGGACAATCTTGTGCTCGGCTCCGAAGGCAACGGTATCGACGGCGCACACATTCTGACTCCGATGCCTTATCTGATCTCGGCGGGCAAGGTGACCCAGAACAACCAGCCGACGCCAATGTACATCCTCGCGCGGCTCAATCTCGACAGCCAGGGAATTTCGGTCGCCAATGAATATCGAGACCTCAAGCTCGGTGTCGATGCGCGCCCGTTGAAAGCAGCATTCGAGAAGAAGAGGGCGTCCGGCAAGTCGGTGAAGGCGGCTATGACGTTTCCCGGCGGCACGCATGATCTCTGGCTGCGTTATTGGCTTGCTGCCGGCGGTATCGATCCCGACAAGGACGTCGAGACCGTAGTGGTTCCACCCCCGCAGATGGTGGCGAACATGAAGGTCGGCACCATGGATTGCTTCTGCGTGGGCGAGCCGTGGAACCTGCAGCTCATTCACCAAGGTATCGGATATTCGGCCGTCACCACCGGCGAGCTTTGGAGCAAGCATCCCGAGAAGGCGCTTGGCATGCGCGCGGCCTGGGTCGACAAATATCCGCGGGCGGCGAAGGCGCTGCTCATGGCGGTGATGGAGGCGCAGCAATGGTGCGACAAGGCTGAGAATAAGGCGGAGCTCGCAGCGATCTCGAGCAAGCGGCAATGGATGAATTGTCCAGTGGAAGATGTGCTCGATCGCACCAAGGGCAGGTTCGACTACGGCACCGGGCGCGTGGTGGAGAACAGCCCTCACCTCATGAAGTTTTGGCGCGATTTTGCCTCCTATCCGTTCCAAAGCCACGACCTGTGGTTCATCGTCGAGAACATCCGCTGGGGCAAATTCGAATCTGATGTCAACGCCAAGGCGTTGATCGCCAGGGTCAACCGTGAGGACTTGTGGCGCGAGGCGGCCAAGTCCTTGAGCGTTCCCCCGGACGAGATCCCCAAATCGACGTCGCGCGGCAAAGAGACGTTGTTCGACGGCAAGGTATTCGATCCGGACAATCCGGCGGCCTATCTGAAGAGCCTCGCCATCAAACGCGCGGAAATCGGATGAGACAACCAAACCTCAAGCGTCACATCCGCCCCGATCGAACGGAGCTTGTACATATGAATATGCCGGTACGTCAGCGGAGATCCTCGATCGGGGTCCGGCGGGAAGTCGGCTCGCAACCTGCCGCGAATGTGCTCGCCCTGTCGCCGCGGCGGGCACGCGCGATTGCAAGCCTTCTCCCCCAGGCAAGCGCGATCGGCGGGCGGCTTCTGCCTCCGGCCGCCGTCCTCGCGCTTGCGCTGGTGACTTGGGAGCTGCTGTGTCGCCAGGCCGGCGCCACGCTGCCGCCGCCGTCGAAGGTGCTCAGCGACACCTGGGAGCTGATCGTCGATCCGTTCTTCGACCGCGGCGGCATCGACAAGGGGCTATTCTGGCATCTCTCGGCCAGCCTGCAGCGCGTCGCGTTCGGCTATGCGCTCGCATCGGTTGTCGGGGTCGCGCTCGGGACGCTGGTGGGGCAGTCGATGTGGGCGATGCGCGGGCTCGACCCGATCTTCCAGGTGCTGCGCACCGTGCCGCCGCTCGCATGGCTGCCGCTCTCGCTCGCGGCGTTTCGCAACGGCCAGCCGTCGGCGATTTTCGTGATTTTCATCACCGCGATCTGGCCGATCATCATCAATACCGCGGTCGGCATCCGCAACATCCCGCAGGATTACCGCAATGTCGCGGCCGTGCTGCGGCTCAGTCACATCGAATTCTTCTTCAAGATCATGGTGCCGGCCGCGGCGCCTTACATCTTCACAGGCTTGCGCGTTGGCATCGGTCTGTCCTGGCTCGCCATCGTCGCGGCAGAAATGCTGATCGGCGGCGTCGGTATCGGCTTCTTCATCTGGGATGCCTGGAACTCCTCGCATATCAGCGAAATCATCCTCGCGCTGATTTATGTCGGGCTCATCGGCTTCTTGCTCGATCGGCTGGTCGCCGGCATCGCCACCCTGGTTACCCGCGGCACCGCCGCCAACTGAGCGCGCCCATGACCGCCTATCTCCTGCTCGACCATATCGGCAAGACGTTCGTCCGCGGCACGCAGCAGACCGAGGTGCTGCGCGAGGTCACGCTTGGCGTCAATGAGGGCGAATACATCTCGATCATCGGGCACTCCGGCTGCGGCAAGACCACGCTGCTCAACATCGTGGCGGGGCTCACGGACGCCACGGTCGGCGGCGTGATCCTCGAACATCGCGAGGTCAACGAGCCCGGACCGGATCGCGCCGTCGTGTTCCAGAACCACTCGTTGCTGCCGTGGCTGACGGTGTACGGCAACGTCAGGCTCGCGGTGGACAAAGTGTTTGGCCGCTCCAAGTCGCAGGCCGAGCGCGATGCCTGGACCATGCACAATCTTGAGCTTGTGCAGATGGCGCACGCCAAGGACAAGCGGCCAGCGGAAATCTCCGGCGGGATGAAGCAGCGCGTCGGACTTGCGCGCGCGCTCGCCATGCAGCCGAAGGTGCTGCTCCTGGACGAACCGTTCGGGGCGCTCGACGCGCTCACGCGCGCGCATCTGCAGGACTCAGTGATGGCGATCCATGAACGCCTCGGCAATACGGTGATGATGATCACACATGACGTGGACGAGGCGGTGCTGCTGTCGGACCGCATCGTGATGATGACCAACGGACCCGCGGCGGGCATCGGCGAGATCATGGAGGTGCCACTGGGTCGCCCGCGCCAGCGGCTCGCGCTTGCAGGCGACCCGGCGTACGTGAGGTGCCGCCAGCGCGTGCTGGAATTCCTCTACGAGCGGCATCGTATGGTGGAGGCGGCCTGACGGCCGGGGCGCCATGTCGAGCGATTTCACGCCCGATCAGAAACGCTATCTCGAAGGGTTTGCGTGCGGGCTCACGGCTGCGCGCGCGCAGCGCGGGCGCCATCCCGCGAGCCCGCAAGCACAGGAGGCCGCGGGCGGACCGGACGCGATCCATATCAAGGCGCAGGATCGCGTGCTCGCGGCGGGCGGAAAGCTTGCAGAGCAGGAGAAATTCAAGCGCGAGCTGCATCCGTTCGACGCCTACGGGCGATTGAAACAGCAGGCAGATCGCAACGAGCCTCCGAAGCCGGCCGACAATTTTCGCTGGCGATTTTACGGCCTGTTCTACTCGGCGCCAGCGCAGAACGCGTACATGTGTCGGCTGCGGATTCCGAACGGCATCCTCAAGCATTGGCAGTTCGCAGGGCTTGCCGATCTCGCCGAGCGCTACGCGGGCGGCTATGCGCACGTGACCACGCGCGCAAACCTGCAACTGCGCGAGATCGAGCCGAAAAACGCCGTCGCCATGATCGAGGAAATTGCCGATCTCGGTCTTTGCACCCGCGGATCTGGCGCCGATAACATCCGCAACATCACCGGTACGCCGACCGCCGGCATCGATCCGCAGGAGCTGATCGACACGCGCCCTTATACCCGCGAATGGCACTTCCATATCCTCAACGAGCGCGCGCTGTATGGACTGCCGCGCAAGTTCAACGTGGGCTTTGACGGCGGCGGCCGCATCGCGGTGCTGGAGGACACCAACGATATCGGCTTCCAGGCGGTGCAGGTGAAGCCCGGCTTCGGCGCGGAGCCCGGCGTCTGGTTCCGGCTCAGGCTCGGCGGCATCACCGGCCACAGGGACTTTGCCCGCGATACCGGCGCGATCGTGCCGCCAGCGGAGGCGACAGCGGTCGCCGACGCGATCGTGCGCGTCTACATCGCGCACGGCAATCGCACCGACCGCAACAAGGCACGCCTGAAGTACCTGCTCGATGCCTGGGGCATCGAAAAATTCGTTGCCCATGTCGAGAAGAAGCTCGGTCGGCCGCTGGTGAAGGTGCCGCGCGAGGCCCTCACACCGCCGCCGGAGCCGCATCGCACCGCCCATATCGGCGTGCACAAGCAGAAGCAGGCGGGACTGAACTGGATCGGAGTCGTCCTGCCGGTCGGGCGCTTGTCGGCGGCACAGATGCGCGGGCTTGCGGCGCTCGCACGCGACCTCGGCGATGGCGATATCCGGCTGACGGTCTGGCAGAACCTGCTGATCTCGGGCGTCGCCGACGGCAACGTCGCGCGGGTCGAGGCTGCCGTCGAAAATCTCGGGCTGAGCACAAAGGCGAGCTCGATTCGCGCCGGGCTGATCGCCTGCACCGGCAATGTCGGCTGCCGGTTCGCCGCTTCCGACACCAAACGGCACGCGGAAGACATTGCGCGCTGGTGCGAGGCGCGCGTGAGTCTCGATACGCCGATCAATATTCACCTGACCGGCTGCCATCATTCCTGCGCCCAGCACTATATCGGCGACATCGGCCTGCTCGCGTGCAAGGTCGCGGTATCGGACGACGGCGATCAGGTCGAGGGCTATCACATCCATGTCGGCGGCGGGTTCGGCGGGCAGGCTGCATTGGGGCGCGAGATTTATCGCGACGTGCGGGCGGAAGACGCGCCGAGAATCGTCGAGGCGATGCTCAAGGCCTATCTCGCGCACCGCAGATCTCCGGAGGAGACGTTCGTCTCGTTCACGCGCCGCAACGAGGTTGCGGCGCTCAAGAACCTGTTCGATGCGGAGGCGGGCGAATGACACAAAACTTGCCGCCGCCGCTGCCGACGCTGGTGCCGGAGACTGCACCGTTCTCCGAAGAGCAGCGGGCGTGGCTGAACGGTTTCTTCGCCGGGCTGATTTCGCTCGACGGCACCGGGATTACGCCGCTGTCGAGCGAACAGGCGCTGGCGCTTTTGTCGGATGCCGACGCGGGCGCCGGGCAACGGGATGACGACGGCGGCGCGCCATGGCACGACCAGACCCTGCCACTTGCGGAGCGCATGAAGCTCGCCGAAGGCAAGTCGGTGCGCTGGCGCATGATGGCCGCGATGGCACAGCAGGACTGCGGCCAGTGCGGCTACGACTGCCGCACCTATTCCGGCGCGATCTTCGAAGGCAAGGAGGAGCGGCTGAACCTGTGCGTGCCGGGCGGCAAGGAGACCGCCCGCACGCTGAAATCGCTGTACGAGGAGTTCAGGCGCGCGCGGGCGGTGCCGGCGGCTCCGGCGATTGCGCCGCAGGCTTCGCCACCGGTCACCGCGCCACAAGCTAGCCCGTCGCGCGACAATCCGGCCGTGGTGAAGTTCCTGTCGCGCGTGCGGCTGAACAAGCCGGGCTCGGAAAAGGAAACCTGGCACATCGAATTTGATCTTGCGGGGTCCGGAATCGAATACGCGGTCGGCGACTCGTTCGGGATTTTTCCCACCAACGATCCCGGCCTGGTGGATGCGGTCATCCGCGCGCTCGCGGCGCCGCCGGATTTTCCCATCGGCGGACGGCGGCTGCGCGAGGTGTTGCTCGACAGCGTCTCGCTGTCGCCCGCACCAGACATGCTGTTCCAGCTTTACTCGTACATCACCGGCGGCGAACGCCGGAAGAAAGCGCGCGCGCTTGCGTCCGGTGACGATCCGGACGGCGACGCGGCGACGCTCGACGTATTGGGGGCGATCGAAAAATTCCCCGGCGTGCGGCCGGACCCGGAAGCGTTCATTGAAGCACTCGATCCACTGCAGCCGCGGCTTTACTCGATTTCCTGCTCGCCCAAGATAAACCCGGGCCGCGTGACGCTCACCGTCGATGCCGTGCGCTACGACATTGCGGGTCGCCAGCGGCTCGGTGTCGCCTCGACGTTTCTCGCCGATCGGCTTGCACCGGGCGATGCAGTCAGAGCCTATGTGCAGAAGGCGCGCGCCTTCGCGCTGCCGGCGGACCCGGCGACGCCCATCATTATGATCGGTCCGGGCACCGGGGTGGCGCCGTTCCGCGCCTTCCTGCAGGAGCGCCGGGCGACGGCGGCGCCGGGCCGTAACTGGCTGTTCTTCGGGCACCAGCGCAGCGACTACGACTTCTTCTACGAAGACGAATTCGCCGAAATGAAGGCCGCGCGCCTGCTGACGCGGCTTACGCTCGCGTGGTCGCGCGACGGCGACCAGAAGATCTACGTGCAGGATCGCATGCGCGAGGTCGGACGCGATCTGTGGGCTTGGCTGGCAGAGGGCGCGCATGTCTACGTTTGCGGCGACGCCAAACGCATGGCGAAGGACGTGGAGGTTGCGCTGGTGGACGTGGTTGCCGCGCACGGCGCCCGCACCCGCGACCAGGCGATAGCATTCGTCGCCGACCTGAAGAAACAGGGCCGCTACCAGCAGGACGTCTATTGAGGAGGCGATGAACGCGCCGGTCCGTCATAGCGAGGCGGTGCGAACGACCTGCCCCTATTGCGGGGTCGGCTGCGGATTGCTGGTGCAGCCGGACGGGCGCGGCGGCGCGACCGTGGCCGGCGACCCCGAGCATCCCGCCAACGCCGGGCAGGTGTGCTCGAAGGGCGCGGCACTCGGCGAGACGATCGGTCTCGAAGGCCGGCTGCTGCATCCGATGCTGCGCGGCGCCGACGGACTGCTCGAACGCGCGACCTGGGACGAAGCGATCGATTACATCGCGGGCGAATTCGGGCGCATTATCGAGCGCGACGGACCGGACGCGGTGGCGTTCTATCTCTCCGGGCAATTGCTCACCGAGGACTACTACGTCGCCAACAAGCTGATGAAGGGCTTCATCGGCTCGGCGAACGTGGACACCAACTCGCGCCTGTGCATGGCGTCGTCGGTCGCCGGCCATCGCCGCGCTTTCGGCTCCGACACCGTGCCCGGAAATTACGCGGACCTCGATCAGGCGGATCTCATCGTGTTGGTCGGATCGAATGCCGCATGGTGTCATCCGGTGCTGTCGCAGCGCATGGTCCGCAACAGGGCCGAGCGGGGCGCGAAAATCGTGGTGATCGATCCGCGTCGCACCGCGACCGCTGAAGAAGCCGATCTGTTTCTGCCGATCCGACCGGGCACCGACACGGCGCTGTTTGCCGGCCTGCTGGTTCACCTCGCGGATTCGGGGGCGCTCGACGGCGCCTACATTCGTCGCCACACGGTCGGATTCGACGAGGCGCTGGCGGCGGCGCGCGCCATCGCGCCCGATGGCGAGACCGCCGCCCGCGCCACGGGACTCGCGGCCGCCGATGTCGCGCGGTTCTTCGATCTGTTCCGGGCCACTACCCGCGTCGTCACTTGCTACTCGCAGGGCGTCAATCAGTCGGCGCAGGGCACGGATAAGGTGAACGCCATCATCAATTGCCACCTCGCCACTGGCCGCATCGGCAAGCCGGGGATGGGACCATTCTCGCTCACCGGCCAGCCGAACGCGATGGGCGGCCGGGAGGTCGGCGGCCTTGCCAATCAGCTCGCGGCGCACATGAGCTTTGCGCCCGACGATGTGGATCGCGTACGGCGATTCTGGAATGCGCCGCGCATGGCGACGCGCGAAGGCCTGAAAGCGGTGCAGATGTTCGAGGCGATCGGGCGCGGCGAGATCAAGGCGCTCTGGGTGATGGCGACCAATCCGGCGGTGTCGTTGCCGCGCGCCGACGCCGTGCAGGAGGGACTCCGGAAACTCGAGCTGTTCATCGTGTCGGACAATGTGATGAGCAACGACACCATCGTTGCCGGTCCGCACGTGCTGCTTCCGGCGGCGGCCTGGGGCGAGAAGGATGGGACGGTGACCAACTCGGAGCGGCGCATCTCGCGGCAGCGCGCGTTTCTTCCGCTTCCCGGCGAGGCGCAGCCGGATTGGTGGATCGTAGCGCAGGTGGCACAGCGCATGGGTTTTGGGGAAGCATTCTCCTACACGTCGCCGGCGGAGATTTTTCGCGAGCACGCGGCGCTGTCCGGATTCGAGAACGACGGCACGCGCGACTTCGATATCGGCGCGCTGGCACGTTTGAGCGATGCCGAGTACGACGCGCTTGCTCCCGTTCAATGGGGCGGCGAACGCTTTTTCGGCGACGGCGGGTTTTTCACCCCGGATCGCAAAGGGCGCTTCGTTGCGGTCGAACCGCCGGCGCTGCGGGAGCCGACCTCGGACGCATTTCCGTTCCGGCTCAATACCGGCCGCATCCGCGACCAGTGGCACACCATGACGCGCTCGGGCCGCAGCGCGCGGCTCGCCGCACACCTGCCGGAGCCGTTCGTCGAAATCGCGACTCAGGACGCGGCAGCACTCGGCATCGCTGACGGAGATCTGGCCCGGGTGACGAGCCCGCACTGCTCCTGCATCGCGAGAGTTGTGGTCAGCGAAGGCCAGCAGCCCGGTTTGCTTTTCATGCCAATTCATTGGAGCGACGAAACGGCCTCGGATGCCAGAGTCGGCGCGCTTGTGGTTTCCCATACCGATCGCCATTCGGGTCAGCCGGAGCTGAAGGCGACGCCGGCGGCGATCGCGGCGGTCGAGTTTCGCTGGCGCGGATTCGTGCGGGCGCGCAAAGACGCGCCGCTCCCGCCGCAGACGTGGTGGGTGCGCGTCGCAACCGGCGAGGGCGTCGAATTCCGCGTCGCGACCAACGCCGGCCCGATGCTCTGGCACGACCTGGCCTACCGCCTGCGCGGCGCGGACGCGCAATTGGCCGAGGATCTTAATGTCGCGAGCGGCACATACCGGGCCGCGCTCTATGTCGACAACGCCCTGGAGAGCTGTGTCTGCATCGGGCGGTTCCGTACGACGGGGCTGGATCGCGTGGTGTTGCCAGTGCCCGATGTCGCGGAGGCGGCGGTGCCGCTGCGGAGGGCGGAGCCGGTGTTCGAGAGCGAGCCGGTGGTGTGCGCGTGCTTCGGTGTGAACGCACGGGATATCCGCGCCGCGGTCGAGGACGGGCGGGCGTGCAGTGTCACCGATATCAGCCGCGTCCTGGGTGCCGGCTCGAACTGCGGATCGTGCCTGCCGGAACTCAAACGTCTGATTGCGCGCGCGCGGAGGGCCGCATGACCGGCCGTCATCCTGCAGAGATCGCCCCGCCGCGCATGGAGCCGCTGGCGCGGCTGCCGTTGTTCTTTTCGCTGGACGGCCGACGCGCCGTGATCGCCGGCGGAAATGAAGCTGCGGCCTGGAAAGCCGAACTTCTGTCGGCAGCGGGTGCGAGCGTGGAGGTTTACGCGCCGCAGGTGTGTGCTGAAATGTCGGAGCTGGCGCAGAGTCCGCCGCGCGGGCCAATCATCATCCGTGAGCGCGGTTGGATCGAAAGCGATTTCAGCAACGCGGCGATCGCCATTGGCGCATTCGAAGACGACGATGCGGCAGCCAAGTTTGCCGCGGCCGCTCGCGCCCGCGGCGTACCCGTCAACGTCATCGACCGGCCCGTCTTTTGTGACTTTGCATTTGGCGCGATCGTCAACCGCTCGCCGCTCGTGATCGGCATATCCACCGACGGCGCAGCGCCGGCCTTTGCGCAGGCGATCCGAACCAGGCTCGAGGCGCTGCTGCCGAAGAGCTTCGCACATTGGGCCGCCGCAGCAGCGCGATGGCGCGACAAAATCAGAGGCTCAGGCTTGTCGTTCGCGGGGCGTCGCAGACTGTGGCGACTGTTTGCCGAGCACGCGATCACCCGCGCCGAATGCCCTCCATCGGAGTCGGATCTTGAGGGCCTCTTGTCCGCGGTGAAAGGCCGGCGCGACGCGGCGGAAGTAGGCTGTGTCGCGTTGGTGGGAGCTGGGCCAAGCGACCCGGAGTTGCTAACGCTGCGGGCGGCGCGCGCACTGCAAACTGCCGACGTGATCCTGTTCGACGATCTGGTCTCCCGCGAAGTGCTGGATTACGCGCGTCGCGAAGCGAAAAAGATCGTGGTCGGCAAGACCGGCTATGGGCCGTCCTGCACACAGAACGAAATCAATGCGTTGATGGTAGACCTTGCCAGAAGCGGCAAGCGGGTGGTGCGGCTGAAGGGCGGAGATCCGTTGATCTTCGGCCGCGCGGCGGAGGAAATCGCCGCCTGCGAGGCGGCCGGCATTCCAGTGAGCGTCGTGCCCGGCATCACCGCGGCGCAAGGAGCGGCCAGCGTGCTCGGCATCCCGCTCACCGAACGCAACCGCGCGCGCCGCCTGCAATATGTCACCGGCCACGCGCGGAACGGAGAATTGCCGGCCGATCTCGATTGGAAAAGTGTTGCGGACCCGGCGACGACGACCGCGATCTACATGCCCAGGCGAACGCTTGCGGCGATCGCCAAAACGGCGATCGCGCATGGTTTGGATCCGGCAACGCCGGCGGTGGCGGTGGCGCGGGCGACGCGCCCCGATCAAAAGACGATTGCAGGCCCTATCGGAGAGTTGCCGTGGTTGCTTCGGAACAGGGCGTTCGACAAACCGGTCCTGGTCATGATTGGCAAGGTTTTTTCCCGACGTTTTGGAAATTTGGCGCCACGGGAGTCCGTTGCCGGCGCATCACCGCTGCCTCAGCGCATTAAGGGTCCGGTGGACGGCGGCGCTCTTCTTGATCGCGAACCGGCTTGCCTCCCCGCCGAAGCACGGGGAGCCCGATCAAGAGCCGCAAGTGAGCCGGTGAGCTGACCACACAGGTGACATCAACCGTCAGCCCACGACCTGCAACACTGCCAGCGGTGGACCAACAAGTTCAACATTATGGGCGAGACATGCCGACGCGAGCGCCGCTGCCTGCTCCGGCGTCGGCGGCTCGGCCCGCGGCGGCAATGCATCCCGCTCAGCCGGGCGGCTGAGCGAGCGCACCAGCCGCTCGAAGTCGCCTCGACACGTCACGGTGACCCACCGCGCGCCCTCGGGCGACACAACGGCATAGGTATGCGGCACGCCCATTGGCGCCTGCACCGTCTCGCCGCCGCTCAGGCTGATCTCCTTGCCGCCGACGACTAGGCGCAGTTGACCCGAAATCACGTGAAAGACCTCATCCTCGGTGCGATGCACGTGAAGCGGGGGCGAATCTCCCACCGGCGCCAGGTGCTCCAGGACGCTCATGCCGTTCGCTCCGTCGCTGGCCGCGACGCGCACCGTGACCAGCGTGTTCAAGAACCAAAGCTTCTCAAGCTTGCGGTTCGTCTCCATCGCTTGCCTCCCGCGCCGGCACCCCGCGCCATGGCGGGCGCCAGCGACCCTAGGTGTCCGTTTGACTACTGTCGCGACAGAGCGGATTCTTGATCGACCCGAGGCCAACGGTGAAATCCAATGATGGAATACGCCCTATTAGGCTCATGAATTTCGCGGCATTCGATCTCAATCTGCTGCGGGTGTTCGATGCGCTGATGCGCGAGCGCAGCGTTACCAGAGCCGGCGCCCTGATCGGCCTCAGCCAACCAGCCGTCAGCAACGCGCTCGGCCGCTTGCGCCATGCTCTCAACGATGAGCTGTTCGTCCGCCGTGGAAACGATATGGTGCCGACGCCGCGCGCGGAAGCTCTGGCGGAACATGTACGTGAGGCACTCGCCGAACTCGAGCAGGCTCTCTATGGCGACACCCGGTTCGACCCGTCGCACGCTGACCGCATCTTCACCCTGATGGGCGCCGACTTCTTCGCCACCTTGCTGATGCCCGACCTCGCCGAGCACGTCGCAAGGCTGGCTCCGCGCATCGCGCTCCGAATGGTGGACAGCGCAAGCGGCGACGTGGAGCGTCTTTTGCGCGAAAACGTGATCGATGTCGCGCTGGAGAGCCCCTCAGACATGCCGGAATGGATTTCGCAGCAGCGGCTGTTCTGCTCGCCGTTTGCAGTCATCGCTGCGCAAAGCCATGAGCGGCTGCGCAAAGCGGGCGTGAAGCCCGGCGCGGTCATCCCGCTCGATATCTACTGCTCATTGCCGCATGCACTCCGCTCCATTGACGGCAGCATGAGTGGACTGGTTGATGAAGCGCTGCACAAGGTGGGCGCGGCACGGCGCGTTATGCTCACACTGCCAAACTTCCACGGAATCGCCCGCGCCGTCGCGCGCGGTCGACTGATTGCCGCGGTGCCGGTTGAATTCGCGAACGCCGTCGCCAAAGGCCTCGACCTCGCAATATATCGGCCACCGGTGGAAGTACCGCCGCCGGAAATGCGCATGTACTGGCACAAGCGCCACGATCGGAATCCGGCCCACCGCTGGTTGCGCGAGCAAGTCCTCGATGCAACAAGGACACTCATATCGAAGCTGACTGCAACCGGCCGCACTGAGCGGCGCGAGTCCGCGTCGTAAGCGGCAAGATCGGCCGATGGCGCGTTGTCTTGGCCATGACGATTCTTGTCTGCCCACGCCATTCGGCTTTTCTTTCGCACAATTTTAGGCGCGCATCACTCACTGCAGGTACGGCGATTCCTATCTAGCGTCGCGCTCATCGGTATACCACGCCGGCTTTTCCGGATAGTGAGGGCCGTCGTAGATTTCCAGCACAATCGTTTCTTCGTGCGCGACGGTTGGGCCGTGCACATTGCCCTTCGGATTGCAATAGAAACAACCGGGTGTCAGCGTGACGCCGGTGGCCGTGTATTCATAGCGGCCCTTGAGGCAGAACATGAACTGATTCGACGCATGATAATGCGGCTGCGGAATTCCTACGCCCTTGTCGAACTTGATCAACGCGATCGAAGCGCCGGTATCCCCATTCCTCCATAGCATCTTCTCGTGGATGCCTTTCAGCGACTTCTCCCGCCACGGCATGGTCTCCGACTGGATCAGCAGTTCTTCGAGCTTTGGTCCGTCTTTGGGAAGCATGATGAGCCTCCTTGCCCTAATCACGCGCGCCGGCGCGTGCTAGGCAGCTCCTCGTTGTTGCGAGGCGCAGGCAAGCCGCGACAAATCGTGGTCTCGTGGCCTGCGCGTCGCTGCACTCTCTGCGCGAATTCGCACATTGCGTCGGGTGGCAGTTTCGCGGCCGATTCATGGTTGATCGGTTGACCATCGGACGTGCTTCAGCTCCACCAAGCGCGATACGTAAGGAACCCGCGCGCGATTGGTGAGGCGATGAACGGGGCGCATATCATTGATGAAGACAGTCGAGCCCAGCGGCTCCTGAACCGTAATGTGATCCCCAAAGATGGTCTCGATCTCGTTTTCTCCGCCGCCGAGCGAGACTATCAGATAGGGATGGTAGTGAATGTGAAAATCGATGGTCTCTCCCGGCGCAAGCCGGACCTCCCACACGCGTACATATTCGTTTTCAAGCACGATCCGGTGTCCGATTTGACCCAGAGTAATGCCGCGATCCGCGGCCGCCTTGATACCGTACTTGTCCGACATGTGTTCGCTTCCCACCCGCGCCACGCCGCCGCAATCAATCCGAGATAACGGCTATGGCATTCATCTCGATCAGATAATCCGGAGAAACCATCTTGGTCACTTCGACCATGGTCGAGGCCGGATATGGCGGCTTGAAATACTCGGCCCGCACCTTATGGATGGCCTCGAAGTGCTCCATATTGCGCACGTAGACGTCAACGCGACAAACGTCGTCCAGCGTGCCACCTGCCGCCTCTACCGCAGCCTTGATATTCTCGCACACTTGGCGAGTCTGGGCGCCGACGTCTCCGATTCCCGCAATTGACCCGTCAGGGCGGCGCGCCGTCATTCCCGAAATGAACACAAGCCTCCCTTTGGCCTCAACAACGGTTGCCTGCGAAAACACCCCGATAGGCTTACGAACGGCGTCCGTCGACACCTCACGTTTTGCCATGACTGCTTTCCTTTCGCGACGTGCACGCTATAGACAATGGCTCTGCAGAAACATGGAGCTCCTGCGCGAGGCGAACCAACATTGTGGCGACAGCAGGTTCAAGCTTCACCTGCCCCCGCGAATTCTGACGTCGGTCCCATTCCGGCTCTCCGGGAGCGAAGAGTCGCGGCACGCCCGGCGCTCGCCTGCTGGTGCGCACCCGCTCGGCCGCACGCGCGGCGGCGGCGCGGAAGGTCGAAGGATCGCAGAAGTGCGCAATGTCAATCGCGATATACAGATGTGAGCAATCGTAAGGAGTGCTCGGATCGCCATAAAGCGGCTTCACATCGTTGCCGGTAGCGCCACCGGACAGAAGGCCGCACATGAGATCAATGAGGAACGCAAGGCCGAAACCCTTCGGGCCGGCGGCCGGCAACAGCATGCCGCCGATCGCCTCGCTTGGATCCGTAGTTGGAGTGCCGTCGTTTCGTACCGCCCAGGTCGGCGGGATGGCGTGGCCCGCCTCCTTCGCCAGACGAATCTTGCCCATCGCCGCTTCGCTGGTGGCCATGTCAAGCACGATGGGGATGTGGCCGTCGGTCGGGATTGCGATGGCGATCGGATTGTTGCCGACCACCCGCTCGGCGCCGCCGGGAGCAGGCATCAGCGGCCGGGTGTTGCACATCACAATCCCGATGCAACCGGCGTCTGCGGCCGTCAGCGCGTAGCGGCGAGCCGCCCCGAAATGGAAGCCGTGCCGGACAGCGACGACGCCGGCGCCGAACCGTCGCGCTTTTTCGACGGCAATTGCGATGGCCTGGTCGCCGGTCAACTGGCCCGGTTGATGCCCGGCATCGAGAACGACGCTGCAATCGCGGTCCGAGACGACGCGCTCTAATGCCTGCGCGGATACGGAGCCGCGGCGAAGTCTTTCGACATACATTTCGACAAGCATCACACCATGCGAGGATATCCCTTCGAGTTCGGCATCCACGAGACTGCGCGCCACTCGCGATGCCGCTTCATTCGACAGGCCGGCTCCTTTGAGGATGCGAGCAACAAGCGCAGCGAGAGCATCGGCAGAGGCCGTGATCGACTGCTGGACTGTCGGACCTGCGCTTGTGGCGGCCTCGGTCATTGCTGATGCCTTCGCCTAAGCGGCGGAATCCGCTCTCGCGAGTTTTCCCCTCGTCGGGAGGCCATTGTCGGGACGGGCGGCAAACGATTTGGCGACTTTTTGCAAAGTGCGCTCGATATGTGCGCGGTTCAAAGCTACTGCCCGGTCAACATCGCGACCCAGAGCCGCGCGCATGATTTCTTCGTGCTCCGCCACATCGTTGCGGGGCGGTACCTTGGATATGATGGAAAGAGCGACGTAGCGCTCCGCTTTGTCGAACAGGCTGCCGCAAATGGCGAGCATCGTGGGAGAACCACAGGCGGCGATCAAGGTTTGGTGGAATGTGCGGTGCTCCCGCCACCATTCGCGGCTGATCGTGTCCGAGCTTGAGGATTTCAATTTGGTCTGCCGCGAGAGACGGTGAAAAGCAGCCAGCACATCCGCCTCCCATTCGACGCCTCCCCGCTCGATGCACCAGCGCAGCGCAATGGACTCGATTTCCATGCGCGTTTGCATCAGATCGAACAGACTCTCGCGCGACACCTCGGCAACGCGAAATCCCTTGTTCTGCTCAAGGCGCACCAAGCCTTCGGCCTCGAGCCACATCAGCGCTTCGCGGATCGGGCTGCTGCCGACCCGGTAACGTTCGCGCAGGGCCTCGAGCCGCAACCTCTCGTTGGGCATCAGCCGGCAGCTCACGATGTCGGCGCGGAGCTGAGCGAGAACCCGCGCATTGAGCGTCTGGTCCTCGATCACGGTCGCATGCAGCGCTGCCATCCGCTTCTCCCTTGTAATTGCAGGGCCTTGCCGGCCGCCTTTTGAGTACCCTAGCTCGTTCCGATAATCAAACAGATTTTCGATAATATGTTGACGTATCGAACATGCCGTGACACTATCGAGAAAGCGGGAGATCACACCATGACCTCAGTCGTCGGAACACGGACACTCATCGCGCTGTCGATCGCCATCGTCGCGGCCACTTTCTCTCCGGCATCCGCCCAGGGAGTGACGCCCACCAAAGTGACATTTTCACTTGATTTCATCCCGCTCGGCCGTCATGCGCCATGGTATGCGGCTCTTGGCCGGGGCTATTACAAAGAAGAGGGGCTCGACGTTACCATCATTCCCTCGCAAGGAACCGCGCAGACGATCCAGGCGGTCGAGTCCGGCACGGCCAACATTGGCTTTACTGATGTGCCGAGTCTGATCCTGGCGCGCGCAAACGGCTCCAAGCTCAAGATGGTCGCTGTGAACTACCAGAAGGCGCCCTACGCCATATTCAGTCTCAGTACCGGCGGCAATGTGACCGAGGTGAAGCAGCTTGAGGGCCTCACCGTCGGCAGTGGTGCAGGAAGTTTCACGCCCAAGATCATCCAGGGCTTCATGGTGCAGAAGGGGATGGACCCGAAAAAGCTGGCGATCAGCAATATTGCGCCGCCAGCGCGGGCCAATGCCTTGTTGTCCGGACAAGTGCCGGCAATCGAATTCTTCGTCATGTCCAAGCCGGGGCTCGAGGCCGGTGCGAAGGGAGTTAAGGCTGAGCTGCGTACCTTACTTCTAGCCGATCACGGCCTTGCGCTTTACTCGAACGGCATCGTCGCGAGCGAGGACTATCTTGCCAAGAATGCCGACGTCGTGAAGCGGTTCGTTCGGGCGAGCCTGCGCGGCTGGAAATTTGCCCTGCAAAATCCGGACCAGGCCGCGCAGGATCAAATCAAATACGTGCCGAGCTTGAACCCGGCAACAAGTGTGGCGGAGATCAAAATTGTCGGCGAGCTGGCTACCACTCCGGATACACGAAAGAACGGCTTCGGATGGTTTGATTCCGCAAAGATGGCTTCAAGCCTCGACTTCGTCGTGAAATACATCGGTATCGGCGGGACGCCTCCCCGCGCCCAGGAGCTGTACGTTTCCGGGTTCCTGCCGACGCCGCCGGTCATGCCCTAAAGTGGTGGGTGCGCTCGCACGCATGCAAACCGAAAGGGCCGCTCGGCAGAGTCATGCCGCCGGTTCTGAGCCTTTCGGTCGCTTCTTGAACGTCCGGCAAACCTTTGTCCGCTCCGGGCAGAGCGAGCTTGTAGCGATCGAGAACATTTCTTTCGATTTGCACAGCGGCAAGCTGATCAGCCTGCTGGGCCCCAGCGGTTGCGGCAAAACAACATTCTTGCGGATTATCGGCGGCCTGATCCGTGCAACCGGGGGGAGCGTCCGCATCAAGGGGGTCGAGGTCCGCGAGCCGCAGCCGGATATTGGCATGGCTTTCCAGCATGCCAATTTGATGCCTTGGCGCACGGTGCTCAAGAATGTTCTGTTTCCCATCGAGATCCGCAAGGAAACGGGCCCGGAGGCGACGCAGCGCGCCCGCAATCTCCTTGCGCTCGTCGGCCTCGATGGGTTTGAGGATGCCTATCCGTCGCAGCTCTCCGGCGGCATGCAGCAGCGGGTCGCACTGTGCCGGGCGCTGGTGCATCGGCCGTCGCTTTTGCTGATGGACGAGCCGTTTGGGGCGCTCGATGAACTTACGCGCATGGAAATGCAGGATCTGCTGCTCGACATTCGCGCAAAGACGAACGCAACCATCGTGTTCGTTACGCACAGCATCAGCGAAGCGATCTACTTATCGGATGCGGTCGTCGTTTTCAGCAAACGGCCGGCGGTGATCGCCGACTACATCGAGATACCACTCCCCTACCCGCGGGTACCGGCCATACGGTATTCGCAAGAGTTTACCGAGCTTGGATATCGAGCCGGTCGCGCATTGGGGATCACACGATGAATTTCGCAAGGCTGCATCGACTGATCTACCCCGTCATGGGCCTGGCGGTCATCCTGGTCGTTTGGCAGGCCTATACGGACGTTTTCGGCGTCAGCCGCATAGTCCTGCCGAGTCCGTTTGACATCTTCATTGCCGCCAGGGATCGATTCGCCCTGCTGATGAAGGAGACATGGCCGACCTTTCTCGAAAGCGTCTGCGGTTTCGGGCTCGCGCTGATCATCGGAATTCCGATGGCGGTATGCGTGGCCAATTCCCGCATCTTGAATTTGACCCTTTATCCGATTCTCGTTGCCACACAGTCGGTTCCGAAGGTGGCGATCGCGCCGATCATCCTTGTTTGGTTCGGACTCGGCATTGAATCAAAGCTTGTCATCGCTTTCCTGGTGGCGTTCTTTCCCATTGTCGTTGACACCGCGACCGGACTGCAATCGACGCCGCCCGGTTTGATTGAGCTCGCGCGCTCTTTGCGAGCCTCGCCCCTGCAAACTTTCTGGAAAGTGCAGTTTCCGGCAGCACTGCCGTTCATCTTTTCCGGTTCCAAGGTCGCCGTGACGCTCGCCGTGATCGGCGCGGTGATCGGCGAGTTCGTCGGCTCGGTCAACGGCCTGGGGAATCTTTTGCTTACCGCGAATTCGCAAATGGACAGTGCGCTTGCCTGGGCGGCCCTCGTGTGGCTCAGCGTGCTCGGCATCATCCTTTTTCTTCTTGTTGTCGCCGCCGAAAAACTCGTCATGCCGTGGGCGGAGACGTCTCACTCGTGATCGCACCGATTTCGCTGACTGCGGGGGCCGGCGCCGTTCCTAATCGGCTTCTCTTGCGGCCCGCCCCATGCGGGCGTTTGGTACGGGAAAAGTACGGATAAAATCGAGCAATACGCGCACGCAGGCGTCCGCATCCTCAACCGCAACGGATTCCTGCGGACTGTGACTGATGCCTCCCGCGCAGCGGACAAACAACATTCCGATGGGGCAAAGCGAAGCGATGACGCTTGCGTCGTGGCCGGCGCCGGAAACTGATGTCGGCGCAGGAAGATGCTGGCGGCGGATCGCCTGCGTCAGGTGTTCCGTCATCCATGGCGAACAAGCGACCGCGGCTGCTTCATGAACGACTTCGCTGACCAACCGGACGCCGCGTTTGCTGGCAATCTGCTCCATTGCCCGCATGATGTCGAAAAGCGCTCGATCCCGATCCGCATCGTTGGGCGCGCGAATGTCGATGCTGAAGGTAACCTTGCCTGGAATAACGTTCGGCGCACCGGACATTATGTCGGCACGACCGACCGTTGCGACTACGTTGTCCGCAGCTCGCGCAGTCAGTTCAATGGCGAGGATCATCTCTGCGGCCGCGGTGAGCGCATCGCGGCGCATATGCATTGGCACCGTGCCGGCATGGCCGGCCTCGCCGAGAACATTGACGGAAAGCCGCTTCACTCCTGCGATCGCCGTGACCACACCCACCGGCGTGCGCGCTTCCTCCAGCGTCGGTCCTTGCTCGATATGCACTTCGATGTAGCCGAGCACCCGGTCCGAATGCCGCGCGATTGCCCCGATTCGTTCCGGCTCGCAGCCGAAATCGAGGAGCGCCTGCCGCAAGGTGATGCCTTCGGCGTCAGTCATGTCGAGACAAGCAGGATCGAAACGGCCGGCCAGGGCGCGGGAAGTCAGCAGCGTCGTGGGGAAGCGCACTCCTTCCTCGTCCCCGAACGCCACAATCTCGACGGCAAAGGGCATGCGCTCCGAACGCCTTGCCAGTTCCTCCACCGCGACGAGGCCGGCAAGCACGCCAAGCGCCCCGTCATAACGGCCGGCATCCCGCACTGTATCGATATGTGAGCCGATCAACAGGGCCGGCGCGTCGGGCTGCGTGCCTTCGTAACGGCCGGTGAGCGTACCCAGCGCATCTACCGATGCGGCCAGCCCTGCAGTCCGCATCCAGCCGGCAAGTTCTAGCACCGCCGCCTTGTGGGCGGGCGACAGATAAAGGCGCGTCAATTTTCCAGGTTCGTCGCTGTGGCGGGCGAGCAAATCCAGAAGCGCCATCAAACGGCGGCCAAGAACCGGCTCGCCCATCAGCCGTTCTCCCGCGGCGGATGTTCCTTATGCCAGTGCCGGGCGATATCGATGCGACGCGGCAGCCACACGCGCTCGTGCGACAGCACGTAGTCAAGAAAGCGGGCTACTGCCGCAAAGCGCCCCGGCCGGCCGGCGATGCGGCAGTGCAGGCCCACCGACATCATGCGCGGACGCTCGTCGCCCTCTGCGTAGAGCACGTCAAATGTATCTTTCAGAAAGGTGAAAAACTGGTCGCCGCTGTTGAAGCCGGGTGCGGAGGCAAAACGCATGTCGTTGGCGTCGAGCGAATACGGGATGATGAGCTGATAGCCGCTCGGGCCCTTTACCCAATAGGGCAGATCGTCGGCGTAGCTGTCGGAGACATAGAGAAAGCCCCCATACTCCATGACGAGACCCAAGGTATGCTCCGAACAGCGCCCCGTGTACCAACCCAACGGTCGCTCTCCTGTGACCTCGGTGTGGATGCGGACGGATTCCGCGATGTGCGCGCGCTCGGCTTCGCGCGTAAAGTCCTTGTATTCGATCCATTTCAATCCGTGGCAGGCGATCTCCCATCCCGATTCCTTCATCGCTGCCACTTGCTCTGGACTGCGCTGGAGCGCGGTTGCGACGCCGAAGATGGTTAGAGGACAACGTCGATCGGTAAACAGGCGCCACAGCCGCCAAAATCCGGCGCGGGCTCCATATTCGTACATCGACTCGACGTTCATGTGCCGCTTCCCGGGCCACGGCTGGGCGCCCACGACATCGGAAAGCAGCGCTTCGGAGGCGGTATCGCCGTGCAGAACGCAGTTCTCGCCCCCCTCCTCGTAGTTCAGGACGAATTGGGCTGCAATTTTCGCCCCGCCCGGCCATTGCGCATGCGGCGGCGTTCTGCCGTACCCCAAAAGATCGCGCGGATAGGAATTATCGTTCGCCATAGATGCACCTCCCTGGGTATCGCCGTCGCATCGGTCCTGCGTGTCCGGTCCGATCACCGTTCAAGCTATTTCGAAACGGATCGGCTGCGCGCCATGCCACAGCGCAAGGCGCCCCATGTCGGCCAGCTTGTCGAGACCAGTGGTGATCGTTGCAAAGTGATTGCCTGCGAGTTGGCCCGCCTTGCTCGCGAAGCGAACGGCACCGTAGGCGAGAAGGATTTCGGTCTCGCTAATCCCGCCTGGATAAAGAATGACCTCGCCCGGCGCCGGATAACTCGTTGGGCTCTCGAATGGAAGTCCGAAGTCGCGTTGTCCAAGCGGGATCCAGACCGCCTCGCCGCTCCAGCGGACATGAATGATCCTGCTAGCGAAGGGCAGCAGTTCGCGGAATCGGACGCAGGTCTTGGGCGCCACTTCCTCTTCGAATCGGGCGGAAAAAACGAAGGGTCCGGCAGTGATCTGAAGCATGCTCATCGCGCCGCGCTTTCTCTCGACCTGTGTTTCGGTTAGACCGCCGCGCCTCATTTTCGGGCTTGCTTGCCACGAGTCAATTGGATACAATATTTTACAAAATTGTGTGCAAAAAGGGG